>PDWJ01001038.1_pt1 | contig 36404 bp, 49 predicted proteins | sample 1430881 | NCBI WGS metagenome assembly PDWJ01 (sample SAMN01162460, study PRJNA174530) | Oral metagenome, whole genome shotgun sequencing project. | biome: Marine environment; feature: Marine mammal; material: Swab sample of the gingival sulcus; isolation source: swab sample of gingival sulcus...
TGTAGCGCGCCGTTTATTTTGCGCTAAATTGCTTTTTACTTTGAGCCGCTATTTTAGCGGCTTTTATCGTTTAATTTGAGCTAAGATTTATCACCAATCAAAGGCCAATTCTGGCTGTTGTCGTTTTTTCAGATCGAAGTTTGCAAATACCAGTTCCGTACATTTGGAACGGTTCTGGCCACCACCAACGGTGTACTCATAATCAAAGGCTCGCATGTCCAGGTCTTTGAAAATCTCTCTAATATCGGGATGGTCGTTGATGCTAATCATCATCTGGCCATTGATGCCACCAGCCAGCTCAGCCATGCGTTCATAGTGGTGCCAGCCGAATTCGCAGTCATAGCCTGCTGTTTGCCAGTATGGAGGGTCGCAGTAGAAGAATGTCTGTGGCCGGTCATAGCGCTGAACCAGTTCAGCCCAGTCCAAGCTTTCAACGGTTGTTTGAGCCAGGCGCATGTAGGCTTCGGTCAAGTTTTCTTCCATGCGGATAATATTCAGCTTTGGTTTACTGGTGGCGCTGGTGCCAAAATTCCTGCCCATGCCGCCAAACCCCACCTTTTGCAGATACATAAAACGCGCGGCACGTTGTATGTCAGTCAGTGTCTCCGGGCGCTTCATCTGTTCCCACTCAAATATCTTGCGACTGTGCAAAGCCCATTTAAACTGCTTTAAAAGCTCCTCCAAATGGTTTTGAACAACCCGGTAAAGATTAACTATCTCGTTATTCAGGTCATTCAGCACTTCGCACTTTGAGGGCTGCTTGATAAAAAACAGCGCAGCACCACCAGCAAAAGGTTCAGCGTAGCAGTCGTGCTCGGGGAATAAGGGTAAAATTTGGTCGGACAATTTAGATTTGCCGCCCATCCAGGGGAATATCGGTGATGGCATTGGGGTTACTCCAATTATAAGCCTGTGATAACCTCCCCCGCGCTGCGACGTCGTGGCGGGAGAGCCTTGCTCGGCTCGTGGTGGTGAAGCACCCGAGTTGAGGGTCAGTGGGTGTTGGTAGCACCTACTGGCCGCTCTCTCTTACCTTGTTACATACCTTCAGACAGCGTCCTTACTCGTTCAATTACAGCTTGAGCGGCTTGCTCAATAGCAGATACATCATCAAGCTCTTGCAAGCTGGCCTTCCCCAACTTGCGCTCACGGCGCAAAGCACGAATGCTGGCTTTAAATGCCGCGCCCTTGGCAATAATCAGATCCGCCTCCTCAGTAGCAGTGCGACCACTTGCCTCTGCCCCACAGGCCACGGAATCTGGCACACCCACTACCGGGCGCCCCGCAGCATCCCACTCCAATGCATCGTTATAGGTCAGCTGATATTCCACTTCAATCATATTACCCAGACTGGCCAACCGCTCACGTGCATGGCCCACCTCGCGATCTATCAAGTCAGCGCAAACGGCTTTACAGCGATTTAACGCTGCCATGCTGTCTCGCGGCTTTTGCATGAATTCCTCTCCATCAAACACATAGTCGTTGTGCCTGGTCACAAACTCTTGATATTGTTCGTCCGTGATAGCAATTAAATCGTCAGGTAAGGTTTGCTGAACCTTGCTATCGTAAAACCCACAAATAACGCCTTGGTCATCAACGGCAACATAATGTGTCATTATTAAGTTCTCCCGAAACCAATAAAATAAAAATCCTTATCGGCAGCAATACCGCCTTCACGGTCAATGGTAAAGCCATTGCTATTTATCCCAGCCACACACAAAATATATTTGTGACCCGCGCCGATTCTTTGAGTATGCACAGTAAACGCTTCAGCGAATGTTGTTGGCCATAAAAATGTTTCAGGGTTACCTGTTGTGGATGTCCGTTTACCCCACTGTAGGCATAATCTACGTCCGGGAATTCCCGGAAAGATGATATACCCAGAATCTGCATAGATATTGGGATTTGCCCCATCATTCACGAGCTGAAAGTCAGCGTTATTTAAGAAATGACTGGCATGATGCCCATCCAGCATATCTGCATCCAGGCTCGAACCGCTGCCCTGTTGCACCCGGTTAGCCGCCAGTGTACCCAAAGTATTGGCAAGGTTACGCACCCAGGCAAGATTCTGCCCACCGAGAGTATCGGCATGATTGGCACCTGTGTGGTTGGCGCGGTTCAGCAGGTCAGCCGCGTGCTGGCCGTCCACCATATCCGCATCCAAGCCTGAACCACTGCCCTGTTGCACCCGGTTAGCCGCCAGTGTCCCCAAGGCATTGGCAAGGTTACGCACCCAGGCAAGATTCTGCCCGCCGAGAGTATCGGCATGATTAGCGCCTGTGTGGTTAGCGCGGTTTAGCAGGTCAGCCGCGTGCTGACCGTCTACGGTATCGGCATCACCGCCTGTAATAAGCGCCAGGATCGCATCACGAAACACCTGATAGCTGGCCGGTACATCGGGGTCAAATTGCTGTGCAGTTTGGCCACCTGCAGCAACGACTTCCATCAGGCTCCATATCAGTGAATTGGCATCATCAGCCGACCAAATCGTGGTAACTGGCTGATCATCCTGATGCATCTTGTTACCTGTTCCTGCGTGAGTAACGCTGGCATCTGACTGGGTAAAATCCATGCTGAACTCCTATAAATAAACAAAATTTAACTGATAGCGAGCTGGAGCCAGCCTGCTTAAAAGGCACTCCAAACCAGGCGATGAAGCCACCGTACCATTGACTGAAACATGCAAAATCGCATTGATTCCCAAACGCTGGCCAACGCGGTTGCACCCAACGCGAAAGGGGTGGTTCAAACTCAGCGTCACGTCATAGCCAGCCAGCGCTACCAGGTTGGTTAAAAACAACAACGAAGCCGTTGAGCCATTCTCAAACACCAATGAACCAGCATAAGCGCCCAAGCGGGTCAACACCGCCTGGCGCCGCTGTGCAAATGTTTGTGCATCAAGCGTGCAAGTATCAGGCAGACTTAACGCCTCCTCCCACTCTTCCAGGCGCGTACAGGTGTGCTGCGGGAACCACTGTCGCGCCACCTCATTAACAAACACATGGTGCTTGTCAAACATGGCCGCCATCCCCTGAACAATCTTCTGCACCACCGCTTCGGGGTAACGCGGATAAGCCTTCCCAGGCGGCAGCAGATGATTCAGTGAGCTTTGAAACGTATGGCTCATACAAAACTCACGGAATGGTTAACCGCAATTTGATACTGACCCACCACCACCTCGCCTCCAGCCACAATCAGCGGCTGAGCAAACTCATGCGTTTGCTCACCGGGGGCAATACTGACAGCCTCCGTCAGCTGAGTGTGCGGGATTGATACACCAGGCTCCGCTACGCGCAGGTACAAATCATTCAGCTCCGCAGTCACTGCCGCGCGGATCTCCGGGTTATCCGGGGTGATTGACAACACATGATCAACCAGCACAGGCTGCGGCACGATAACGAACAGCTCATCACTGGGGCCTCGCCCTGGTTCACTGATATAATCTTCAACCGCCTGCCGATCAGCCGCCGTAGGTATACCCTGGCTGCCATTGCCATCGGCCATAATAATCACCCCAGCCGTACCGGGGCCACCAGGTGTACGCAAGCCCCATGCGCGAGTGATCCCCGGCACCTCCAGTGCCCAACGTACATAGTCATGCGGCGCACCGCCCATAGGCTCATTGGACAAACGCTGCTGCAACCGCGCAGCTGCCTGTGCCTCCGTCTCCTCATCCGTGCCGCGTCCAATACCATCATCCACCACCAGGGCAGTACCATCCACCCCGGCAAGCGGGTTGACAAAATCTAGAGTCTCACCGGCGGCCACATTACCTGCCACGCCGCCCTGCAAGGCTGTCACTTCCACCAGAGTGGTACCGCCAGCGCCAATACTAACGGCCACATCAGTGGTATAAACCACCCCTGATGCGCCCTTCAAATCACTGCCTGCTGCCACTGGTGAGCCAGGCGCGCCGCTTAGTTCCACCGTACCGTTGGCCGGGTTGGCCTGCTTAATACTCATCCCATAAGCCGCCAGCCAGTCGCGCAAAAATTGACCACGAGATTTGATGGGGATCGCCTGCAACGCCAAGTAATCACGCATATATTGGTATGCGCCATGAAAGCCAACGGCCGCCATAAAAGCCAGCGCACGGGTATTGCTGCGCGCCAACTCGACATCCAGGGCACTCATCTCCGGGCGGTCAATCTCCTCCAGGGCTTGTTGCAGCAATACCAGGTTATCATCCTGTAATTGCTGAATGCTGGGAATGGCAATCATCAAGCGCCCTCCACTAACCAGTCGATGGGCTGCAAATCTCCCACTGCCTCGGCATAGCTGGTGGCCAGCGTTACGCCCGCCATACCTGCAATCGCCTGGCTGACCAACTCATACCACGCCGCACTCGCCCACACATCCAGCACATACGCCTCAATCGGGTCAGCACTGCTGCCACTGGCATTAAACGCATTGTGCATGGCGAACGAATCCACACCCTCGGGGCTGTCCCCCAGCTGTCTGGCCATCTCATTCGCCTCGGCCAGCTGCTCAGCCTCGACACGAATTACAATCTGCTTATCCATTACCACCCCCTCAAAGTGTCAAACCACAACTGTGGGCAAGACCATCGCGCACACCGCTCAGCAGCGGCTCGGTCACCTCACCCACCTGAATCACCAACCCGGTCATTTGCACATCCTCACCATACACCCCACCGCCTCGCATACTCAGCAGCGACGGCTGGCTGGGCACCAACCGTTCCATCACAAAGGCCACAGTGCCGACCAGCACACCATTTTGCCAAACCTCAGTCTGACCACCATTGACATTGTTATTACGCGGAATCTTGAATTCAACAATCACAAATGTCTCATCGCCAGGAGCAGGTGCTGACGGGCGAGTAAGCGTAGTATTGCGCACATAGAAGTTGGTGCGGCGAATGCGCAGCTGGTTGTAGCCAAGGCGCAGCATCAAATCGCACGAGTTACTGCCCGCACTGGATTTGCAGGCCACAAACACATGGAAAAAATTGGGATTTTCGACATTGGCATTATTCGGCGTTTGCAGCGCAAAAGACTTTTCACCAGCGCTGCCCGCATACACCACATTGCGCGCAATCGCGCGGTTATAGCCGACCACCGGGCGCACACTGGCCACAGGCTGCTTTATATCCCAGGCATCCACCGCCACGGGCGGCGGCACCACCTGCCAGCGCTGCACCAGCGCGTGCGCCGGGCTGTCCTCGAAATACTCACAAGCTACCGCCTGCGCCGTGCCATCGTCAGCATAGAGGCGGTCATTACTGAGCAGTATCAGCGAACCTTGCGCGTTTTCCAGCGGTGGAAACTTGCCGCCGATACCGGGGTAAGTGCTGTGGGTATCTACAACTTCATTGGCCAACTCGCCGAGCAAAACAAATTGGTTCGCGTAGCTGGCCAACAAATTCGTAAAGCTGGTTCCCGCAGGCACCGAGGTAGCCACAGCCATCACCGCCAGGCCATCACCCAGTGGCCACTCATTCGTGCCTGTCAAGTCATTCAGCTCAAATTGCACCGCCTGTCCTGCTGTGGTGGCCAACCCGGCCAGCAGGGTCTTAACCGGCAGACCATCGTCATAGACGATGATATTAAAGGTATCACCATTGCCCATAAATTCACCCCGGGCTTTGATTCGGTTACTCATCAGCGCCATTAGTTGGCCTCCATTGTTTGTGTGTAATCGGTAAGATTCAGTTGGCCGGGCATCAACGCTGCAGCACTCAAACCGTATGTCTGCAGCGTTGCGGCGTAGTCAGTGGCGGTGATGGCTGAGGGGAACAGCACATCCGCACCCACACCATTTGCTTTCACGGTGGCGGCATAGCCCGACTTATGCAGTGAACTGGGGAACAGTACGTCCGCGCCCACACCATCGGCTTGCATGGTCGCCACATAACCAGCAGGCCAGGTGAACACCACACTGGCTGGATCCACAGGCGGGTAGACAAACGGCTCCTTAAACGGCAAGCAGGTTGCTGCAGGTGGTGTGTTCACCGTTATATTCCAAATCGCCCTGTAAACAGGATTGGCATCGGTAGACTCATACAGCGACACCGTCAACCCCATGCGCTCATCACTGAGCCACGCCGTCTGCACCACCACATGATCGACCAACCCACGTTTGACAAGGTGAGCCAATGCTTCCTCAGCGGCAAATCGCATAAAATCCAGCCAATCATCCGTGCGCTTAGTGTAATAGCCCAACCATAAATGACTGCCCCATTCATCGCTCTGCAGGCCACCAAACTCATCGCCGCACCAGCCACGTCTGTCCGTTACATTCAGGGGCAACAGATCATCCGCACCGGCGCGACGATCACTGAACAGGCTAAGTATCACCGCCGTGTGCAATCCACGCTCCACCGCCAAATCACGCACCAACAGCTGTCTGCTTTCAGCCTGAATACCCGCGCAATGATCACCCATATCATGGGCGATCAGCGTCTCCTCCTGCCCCGACACAAGCTGCCAGTCAAAAGGTAGCCCCACACAGCGGCCATAGACGGTCTTAATATCAAGTGCCATTAGTTAACGCCCCCTGTATTGCCCGATACAGGGTCGTCGTGATTGTGTGCCATAAAGCTGCGGCCATTGATGAGCAAGTCACCGCTGACGGCATTAGTACCGCCACCGACAACAGGCGCAGCGGCAAAGCCTCCACTCATTGTCAGTAGCCCCACTGTCTTCACCGTTCCGGTAAAGTGACTGCTGACAACATCCATCACCACCATCGGGCTGGTCACCGTCATCCTGGTGCTGACATTCAAGGTGGCCAGCGTTGTGCTCAGCGCATAACTCTCGGTAGCGTTGATCGCCACCGCCTTGCTGTTCACCGTAAAGCTGTCGCGGGCATCGACAATAAAGTCTTTGGTCTTGGCATGAATGGTGTTGCCATTTTTCAGGCGAACCTCATCGCCATTGCGGTGCCAAAGTACAACCTCGCCGTTATCCAAATCCTTGGGGCGGTTCTTCAGATCATCAAGGGCAACCACAAAGCGGTGACCCGCAACGGACAAAACCAACGCCGCATCGCCATCCACAGGCATTGAGGCCAGCCCCAGCTGCTGCCAGCGCTCAACGTCATGGCTGCCATCATTGACATGCACATCAATCTTTACCGTCTGCACCAGCCCCTTATCGCTGGCCGCAGAGCCAAGTGCCCGCTTAATCAAATTACTAAAGCGCCGCTCAATCTCAGCCATCATTGGAACAGTCCCCCACCTATCGCAGGCTCAGGCAAAGGTCGCAGGCGATAGGCATCAGGAGGTCGCACCAGCAGCTCGGCCACATCCCCATCCTTGCGGTCAACCTTGGCTGTTACTTCGACAATCAGCCACTTCTCGCCATCCGCATTGATGGCCGGGTCATACACAGGTACCAGTGTATTCTCCAGCCACGGCGAACCGTTAACCTCCCAGCCTTCCACCGTATAACGGTAGCCATTGGCGCGCCCCATACGAATGCGCGCCGTATGCTCGGCCAAGGCCTGCATATCCGCAGGCTTGCCGCCCTCGTTGGCACTGATCATCAGCGGCAGATAACGGTTAATAAACGGGTCAGTAGCGCGGCCTTCCACATCTGCCGCCTTGGCGACATCCATAAACAAATTAACAGGGGATTGCCCCTTCACAATGTACTCAGCGCATCGCTGCGCATCGCTGCCCATTGGCTCCATGCTAATCACATTGCCACCGTCGCCCGCCACAATCGCCGCTTCTGACGGGCGCGTGCCCGCACGAGTCAACAACAGCCCGCCCCTGGTATCAGACATAGGCAACAAGGCCCGATATGCGCAGGCGCGGCTCAACGCCTGCATCACCGTCTCGCCGGTATTCAACTCAAACAGATTTAAAGGCTCGCCAACGTCCACATCCGCACTCACGGCAAAGCGAAAAGGCTGGCACAAATCTCTGGCCACTTGCAGCACCGTTGCGTTACGCCATTGGCCACCCTGGTGAATCGCGCTGGCCACAATCAAATCACCCGTCAATGCCCGAGCTTGCACTTTCAGGCTGACACCATCCTTGCGGTTATAGGTGGGGTCTGCCATCAGCACCCAGCCCGTCATTAGCGGCGTATTGCCCATCAATACCGTCACTTTATCCTGGCGCTTCAAAGGCCGTGCCAGCCCCGGTTGCCAATTGACACGGGCGCTAAAGCCAGCGGCGATGCTATCCATGCTGCGGCTAATCCGGCTATCCAGCCAGCCCGCCAGATTCTGCCCGTTCACTTGCACAATCACTTCAGTCATGCGCAATCACCTTTAAGGGCTTGCCCGCAGGCACCAACATGGGATGAGTGATATGCGGATTATTGTTATACAACTCGTCTGCATAGCGCGCAGTGCCATACAGGCGATAGCTGATATACACCAGCGGCTGTACTGACTCGGGGACATACTCGGTGATACGTCCTAAGCCATGGCTGCGCTGAGCCAAATCCCGCAGCACCCGGGTATGCGTAGCGGCCAAGGCCAAATAGGCACTATTGGCAACAATGCCACCTACCTCATCAAAGCCAACTGTCTGGTCAGTCACCGTCAACAGTGTCTGAAATTGATGCGACAACACTGTGCGCAACGTCAGTGCCTCCTGGGTACTGACAAACACCCGGTTATTGGCCACCCGCGCTGCTTCCAGCGTCATGGAGTGACGGCGCAACAAATCAAAAGCCACCTGATTACGCTGTTGACGCTGGCGAGATGGCGTTAAAACAGGCGTTAAAGGGGCATTTAAAGCCCCGTCAAACACCACCTCACGCGGACCCCACAATGCCTCCAATTGCGCCAATGCCTCACCGGCAACAGCCTGCACCTGCACCGGCAAGGTCACAAGATCCTGCACCAGCTCGGCCAGCTGTAGTGGCGTATCCAACAGCGCCAGCAAAGCACTTCTGGCGCGGCGAATACGGCGCTTAAAACCGCTGACATCTGCCGTCAACGCGGCAAACCCGCGTTCAACCTTATCCAGCAGCGCGCTCACATCCGACAGCGCACTTTGCCGAGACCAGCCCGGCTGACCTGCGGTTGAGAAATTGTTGGCAAAATCCTTGCGTACAGCCAACTTGGCGGCCTCAATTTGCTCACTGGCCTGCTGCTGCAAATTGCTCTGTGCCACGGGATAACGGCGAGCCTGGGCGCGAACAAACACCAAATCAAAGCGAGCAATGCCGCCCTCTGCGGTGGGGTTCTCGCGCACCTTCACGGGGCCTTTAACCGATACTCGCATGCGTCCACGGGTGGGGTGAACCAACACCCCCGAACCGTTAAGTACATTTGCCAGTGCATCGCGCTTGTCCAAATAGTCAGAACCGATTACATAAGCGCTAAAGCGAATCTCATCCGTGGCCTCGCCCATTGCCTGCACCGTGGGCAAATCCTGAAAAGGGTAATCCCGCACCACCGTCTCATGCCCAACCACAAACGTCATGCTGTCGGCCTGAAAGGGCACGTTACGAAAGCTGCCAGGCAATAACTGCTCAAGCCACTGCATCACAAAGCCCCCAAGGTATGGCCCACATCAATGCCCAGCCCATCCGCCTCAATGCTGGCGGTGCGCACATCCACACGGTCATCCGTCACACTAATGTCCAGTCCCACCTTTGCCTGCGCAGCGCCTGGCTCATCGCGCCCGGAGCGCTGGACATCACGCTGCTGCACCTGTGCCGTTTGCAGCAGCAACTGCTCATAGCGCGCCTGACGATTCACAGCGGCCTGCGCCTCGTCATTGCCAAAAAAGGCCAGAACCTGGGCAATGCCCTCGCCAATGGCATCCCCCGTGCCAGTCCCTTCAACAAAGTTTTTATTGATCAGCGTGCCAATACCATAACCAGCAGCACCCGCTGCACCCACCGCGCCCGTCACCGTTCCCAGCCCCGCTGCGCCAACACTGGTGCCGCCCAGGGCAAGAGCAGAACTACCCACCGCTCTGATCGCCCCGGCGCCTGACATTAGCCAGCCAGATCCGCGCCCTGCCATTCCTTTAGCACCTCGCATAAAACGCCCAAACCGTCCGCTGCGCCCCTTTCTTCTTGAATTTTTACGCTTGCCTTTCTGATTCTTTTTCTTTCCACCAGCACTGTCTGTGCCGCCGAAGCCATCAACAATAGCCACATACATAGGGCGAGCTGGGGTCATGCCTGGCTCCAACAGTGCTTTGCCTGCCGCCTTGGCAACAGCGCGCTTGCCAACAAATACAGAGGCCAACTTCAAAGCCGCTGCCAAACCAAAAGAAGCGGCACTGACTTTCTTTACATTCTGCAAAAATTCAATCAGCTGCTGGCTATCCATTGCCTCAAGAAACGCTGTCAACTCGCCCACCAAATCCCCCAGCTGGTTATTGGCAAAGCGCTCAACGATCGCGCGCAGCTTGCTCATTTGCGCATTAAAGGTATTTTGTGCGGAGCGTGTATCAATAGCGGACTGGTCATTGGCCTGAACCGTCAAAATACGCGCCATGTTCACCCCAACGTCCCCGGTGGCATTCAACTCGTTGACCAGGCTCATCAGCGCCTTCACAGCTTCAGAGTCACCCAGCGCTTTGCTCAAAATACTGGCCTTGCCATTGGCCTTCCTCACCAACTCGACCATAATCTCATTGATAGGGCGAAGCTGTTCCTTGCCTTCTTTCAGCGCCTTGGGGTCAAATACCTGTATGCCATTAGCTTGTAATAGCTTGGCCTTTTCGCCATCACGCAGGGCACGTAAAAACGCTTCAAACGCTGTCACTGCTTGCTCAGAGCCACCCGTCGCCATGCGAATGGTCTGTAATGCCGCCCCCATCTCACGCACCTGCTGCGTGTTTTTTGGGCCATAGGCAGCAAATACACGCTCACCCTGTGCGGATAAATCCTTCAGCGTAAACGCACCTTGCTTACCCTGCACAATCATAATATCCAGAATCTCCTGAACATCGCGCGGGTTTTTAATCCCCATCTTGCTTATTTCTGAGAGAATACCGCCAAGATCACCACCACGGGCACCCGTGGCGCTCAGGGTACGCGCCAATACCTCAATATTCTGATTCGCAAATGCCAAATCCCCGGTTTTAGTTGCAATTGCTTCAATTCCCGCCGTAATCTCATCAGCGCCAATTGCATACTGCACCGCCATATCCTGAATACCCGCCGTTGCTTGACGCTTGAAGTCCTGCAAAGCCTGCCCATTCAAATTAAAGTCAATGCCCAGGCGATTAATGCGCTCATCGAGATTAGCCACTTGCTTACTGGCAGCCACGGTTGCCGCACCGCCCACGGCCACAACTGCGCCCGCCATCCGTGCATGCTGTTTGGCATAATTTGACGTAGCACGGCGCAAGCGTTCCAGCCGCGCGCTGCTGTTATCGGCAAAGCGCTTCATGCTTTGCTCATAAGTGTGCGCCCGGCGCTGCAAATTGCCGCCGAGGTTAATCAGGAATTGATGTTTAAGGCGCGCCACTGTGGTCTTTTAACTCCTCAAGGGTTTTCTGCCAGGCCAGCAGTACGGCTTTAGGCGCGTTCTGCAGTTCTGTCGGTGAGCTGTTCAAGATCCGGGCCAGTGCTACCGTCAGCTTCAGCCACTGCTGCAGCCTGACCCTCGGGCTGTTTTGTGGGTGGCTTATCCGAGGTAGTGCCGTTAAACAGCTGGGCAAATTCCTGCTCACTGAGCAGGCCGTGACGCACCTGGGCAGACAACTCCACCAGGCTGACCCGCTCCTCAATCATGGCCAAATCCGGGCGGCTGAGTTTGCCAAACAAATCCAGGCTCATAACCGTCTGATCAATATCATCATAGGGCGCACAGACAAAGCGCTCACAGCTCAGCATCGTCATGGCCAAGGTGTAAGTGTCTTCATTAACCGCCAAAACCGGCTTGCCCTGATACATCACCAGCTTCTCCGCCAGCGCGTTGGCCTTGATTTCATCGGCCACCGTGGTCTCGCGCAGTATCACCTGTTTGTAAACCACTGACTTGCCATCCACGCGGGTGGGCAAACCGTCCACCAGCGTCAAACGCAGCAGATCATGTTTATTTACAGCCACTGCACGCGCCCCAAAACATTGAACTCAAGGTCTGCCGCACCATTGCCCACATCCCCCAGCTTGGCCACACTGCAGTTACTGCAACGTACGCGCTTATTGGTGTGAATCTGGCGCAGCACCACCTGCACATCGTCCCAGATTTTTACTTCCTCCGAGGTGATGTCCTGAAAGAAGTTGATCTTGGTTTTAATTTTTGGCACTACGCGCTTGCGTATCTGGCCGTGCGGGCCAGAGGCAGCCGGGGTCGCCTCATTTTCGTAGCCCAAAATGTTTTCCACCGTCGTGGAACTCTCTTCGATGGAAATCGCTGCACCAGCAACGGTCAACGAATCCACAACAAACTGATCATATTGGCTCATGCTTTTCTCCTGACCCGACCCCTCCCAAAGGGAGAGGGGGCATTGGGGTTAAATGATTAAACAGTGCCAGCAATAAATTCGCTGGTGGTTTCAGTCTGGTAGTGCTGAGTCACCAGTACCGGCTGCTCGATAATCTTGACCTTGCCATTGGTAGCATCAATCTCCACCAGCAGCGTCTCCTTGTAATGCGCCGCATTCTGCATCAGCGCGACATCGACAAAGTTATCGTACAGCCCTAACGCAATCTCCTCGGCCAGCTCCTTGCTCATAATCTTCTGACCGGGGATAGGCTCAGGCAGGCTCTCTACCAGCTTGTACTGGCGGTATTTGAGCTGCCACTCGCTGATGCAGAACCAACGCCAATAGCTCAGCGTCTTGACCCAATTCAAATTGCGATAGCTCTTGTCCAGTGCGCCCAATCCGTTGGCTGTATAGTTGGTGACCATGCGGCTAATTTCCGTGCCCAGCAGCGTGGAGCCACCGGCCAGCAGCATCACATTTTGCTGCGCAGGCGTAAATTGCTCCCCGGCCTTGGCGGGCAAATAGCCAGGCAAGCGAATACTGGTAAAGGGGACAGCAGGGTCAATAGCACTTTGACGTTCAATCGCCGCGCCAGCCAGTGCGGCCAGCTCCCAGGGGTTGGTTAAATCTTTAGTTACAGCAATGGTGTGGACATTGTGATTATTGCGTGCGGCCAGCCAGCTGGCATTTTCCCCCTCTGTGCCTCGGCGCACGGTCATCACCTGACAATCCTGTGCATTGTCAGCTGCCCAGCGCGTATCCAGCTCCAGCTCAATGCGCGCCATGTTGGTGCTGTCAGTAAAGGGCAGCACAATTTCGGTAAAGCGCTGGCCCTGCATGGCAGTAATCACCGGGCTGATATCAGGGTTGCCCGCACCGCCACTCAGGGTAGTAACGGCCACATCAACACCTTCCGGCAGCGCTTGGTCATCATAGTAATTCACACGCACATCAATCAGGTTGCCAAGCTCGCCAGGCACATTGGCGGTTAAATCTACCGTTGCGCCCGTACCTGCTGCGGTAACACGGCTTTGAGGATTGGCATTGATTGCCGTACGCAGCTTGGTGGCAATACCATTGGCGCTTTCGCCCTCAGTGGTTACCACGTTAATGGGCACACCACCCAGCCACAAATAGATCACGCCCGCCTTGTTGCTCGCCGCGCTCACCACTAGAGAACCCGCAGCCTGGTTCAGGCCAGTGGCATCCAGCGCAATCATACTAATGGGCAAACCAAAACCCGCCGCACGGCTGGCCGCCAGCCACATATCCAGCAGCATCGACTGGCCGGCCAGGGCATTGGCATCCGCTTCGGTACTCACTTGTTTAATCGTGTCCAATGGCAGGCCACCAGCGGCATCCTTAAAGCCGACCAGCAATACGCTGCGCGGCATGCCGCGCAGGCCACGAATCGCTCGGACATTGGAAATATTATGTGCCACCCAAGGCACCAGAAAATTCACATTAAGCAGGTTTGCAATAGCCATTATTTTTCTCCTGTCGTTTTAACCGTCAGGTCACCATCGGCCACCAGACGAATAATGCGCGTATCAACCGTGACGGCTGTCGCTTTGCTGTAAGCCTTGCCCGTGGCCATGTTCAACACCGTACGCCCGTTAACGGGTACCACGATAATCGTGTCGCCCAAACTCAGGCGAGGCTGTGGCTTTGCCGCTGGCTCCGCCGCTGCGCTTTTCTTTTCTCTACTCGGCATAAGGTTGTCTCCGTTAGCTCAAATCAATATCAGTGGTCATTTCAATATCAGCTGTCTGCGGCTCATTTGTTTCAACAGTCACACACAACAAGTTATTCAGGTCGGCGGGGATCTCTGGCCCCATGCGCAGGCTTTGCCACCAGGTAATTGCCCACAGGGCGATCTTCTTCTGGTCAATTTCACCGCTAAACAGGTTTTGGCACTGTACCTGCTGAACAGGGGCAGCGCTGCCAACCGCTTGCCAATTCATCACGCGGGTAATCTTCTCTGCCAACGCCATCGCCGCCAGCTTGCGCGCCTCATCGCCCTTGGCATCCTTGGTCAATACAAATACCGCAAAGCGGGTATCAAACTGGTGGCGTTGTTCAGGCACAGGCTTCCAGCCCAGGCAAGCGACCATCACTGCCGGGCAGACAAAGCGCTTATTGCTGATGGTTTTAACATCCACCGCGCCGCCGTAAATCTGCACTTGCTTGCACTCGTCCTTGCTCAGTTTCGCGCGCAAGTCATCGCGTATGGCCTGCACCAGTTGGGTGGCACTCATTGCTGTGCCCCCAGTTGTTCCTGTACATGCGCCATCAATATGGCACCTATTTCATCTGCGTCTTGCTCGTTTACGCCCAACACAGGATTGCTGGTGATCGTGCTTTTCAAACCGCGCCCGGCTTGACCACCAAAGTGATGTATGGCCGCATAATCCAAGTCAGAGCCAATTGCCAAGCCGCGCGTAGTCACCTGCCAGGTATAGCTGTCACGCAAATGGCCATGCTCAATCAGTGTCTGCCCCTTGCGCTCAATCGCCGTCTGGGAACGGACAAAATCGTCCCCCTCCCACGTCTTCTGCTCCTCAAAGCGGCCAACAATTTCACTGACCATATATCCGCCAATCTCGTCATCGGCCTTGGCAAAATTGAGGCGGCTCAAGCGCCCAAAAATGCGTTCCAAATCGTTGAGGTCGTGTTGGTACTCAAGCCTTAATCCCACCGTCACTCTCCGCCAAAGGCATTCCAGTTGTATTGGGATGTACTGCAGCCGACGCGGTAACCATTGGCAACATTCACCCCCTCATCATCCGCCAGCAGCGCCAGACGGCCTGCTGCCACATCCTTCAACCACTGTACCCAACGCTTGCAGCGTATATTCATGGGGTCTGTGCCGTTATCCGCATCATCTGCCAACTGGCAACGGGTTAACTCCACACAACAGGTGCGCAGAGGCGTCTGGTCAATCTGTGCCTGGCTCAATGGCAAATTCACCGCCTTGCGCAGAAAGCTGTTGATGTAATTAATGGTTTCCTGCAGCATATCCTGCAAGCGCTGGCGTGCATTGTTTGCCGCTTGCTGCTCTTCTGGCGTATAGGCACTCACATCACCTGCCAGCAGATCAGTGAGTAGCGCTTCTGTCAGTAGCGGCTCTTCATCACACAACAGCTGTGCGGCTTCAGCAATGCCGAACTGCTGCACATAGTGCGCTACGCTGGCATAGCTCACAGGACTACCCACCAACCATCGCGGCATCGCGCTCATCGGCACTGATGTCAAAGCCCAGAGCCGCCTCAATGGCATCAACCTTGGCGGTTTTGTCCTTGTTAAAATCTGCCTTGCTCAACTGCGAGACCGCGTGGCGAATCAGCACTTGGCGCTGTTCTGCAGACAAACCGACCCGCTGTGCGGCTTTTTCGTTGGCCTCATTCAGCTGGGTGCTTAACTCGTCAGCCAGCGCCTGCAGCGCATCGCGATCCGCAGTGACGGCTTCCAGTTCGGCCTGTCGTTGTGCCAACTCAATCGCCTGGCTTTCAGCTCTGGATTGCACTTGCTGGGCAAATACTTCACCGTCAAAGTCTTCCTCGGGCACGGCCATATTGCTGGCGATGAGCCATTCAGCGGTATCCGCATCACAGTGAATCGCCTGGCCATATTGGTAGGACTTGCCCTTATAACGCACCGAGCCTGCGGCCAGTGTGATTATTAAAATCTTTATCGCGCTCATCATTTCAAACCTTTCAAAACGTGCAAAAAAACACTGGCTCCGCAGAGCCAGTGAATGGCTCCACTAGGCAGCGGTATTGGTCAACAGATAGCCGAGTTGGGCAGCGCAAATAACCTCTTTCACGGACTCGCCGACACGGATGCGTGTGCCTCCGCGCAGGCCAATATTGCGGTCTTCCCACTGCGAGGCGTACTTGGTGTCGTATTGGGCGGTAAATCCAAACGTCGTCCCTGCCATACGCGCTGCCAGCGCATCGCGATGCAATAACGCCGTGCCGCCGCCCCAGGCCGATTGCAAATCCATGGCCTGGCCAGGCTTGGCAGTGTTGACACGTGCGCGACCAACCAACACCTCATCCAGCTCCAACAGCTCTGCCACCTGCTGGCGGCTGGCAATGGCCGAGTCGCCACTGTTACCGTGAATTGCCTTGGCAACCTGCGGATGGGTGCGAAAGGCGCGCCAGTCTGCCTCGGAGAAAACCGCGATATTCGCGCGCACAATCGGTGCATCCAGCTTTTCCAGCATCAAGCCGATCAGGTCGGCATTGGGACTGGTAAATTGATCAGCCGGAGCCAAGGCTTCGGTATTGGCCGCATAGGTGGCCGGTGCCAGCACCTTGCCAGACACGCGCAACTCGCGGTCCAGCATCACCAGCTCAGACAGCCACTCCGCATTCATGGCCTTGAGGTCAGTGCCGTCAAATTCATTGCCCTCATCGTGTGAGGGCAGGCCGACCTCCAGGCCGAAGTCCTCAGTGCTGTCGGTGATTTCCGTGCCGCCGAAATCGACCTCATTGACCTGTGAGCGTCGGCCAACCTTGGTATCAGGCACGGTAAAGGCATTGGCATCATCATAATGGCGATACTTAAAGGTCGATTTCTTCATCGGCGTAGTGCGCGGCAATACCTGGTCAGCAATCATGCTGCGGTTTTTAACCGCAATCGCAATCGCCGTCAGGGTCTCATCTTTGGGGTATGCAGTAGGTGCAGGCATCGTAAAATCCTTAATTAATCAAATGGGGTTTAAGCTTGCTTAAATGGCGTGTAAAACCGCGCTTAACGCGCGGTTAAATCAATGGAGCCGAGATCACCCGGCACACCGTCAATCACCGCCTGGCCATGCACCCGGTCAGTGGCAGCAGATACGGGAACGGCGCGCCCCTGGGCATCGGTGGTGAGCAAATCACCCTTGATGACGGTTGCGCCATAGCGCACCTGGGTGATGCCGGTTTGCACCACATCAACACGCCCCGCATTGGTAGCGGCCACCTCGGTGGTCACCCCGCTGGGGGCATTGGCTGTGGCCGTGGCCGTGGTGACTTGATCGTCATGAGTGCCTGGGGTCACCAGCGTGTGTGCTGCAATCGCACCCTCGGCAATGTAGTTGGAAATTTGTCCGCGTTTATTCGTTAACATGGTGGTTTCTCCTCACCCTATATAAATAAGTAGGTCTGGTAGCGGGGCGGCTTAATCGCTCTGCACAAAACTCATCGCCTCGGCAATGCTGCACGCATTCTCTTCGGCATACGCGGCGGCTTTCTTCGCCAGTGCATTCACACCACCCTCGGCGGCCTTGCCCGCATCGGACTCGCCCAGCTTGATAGCGGGCCTGGACTCGCAGAATTCCGTTAGCCATTGCGCCGGTGTCTTCTTGACCGTCTTTGCGGCGTCACCCTCACCTTCACTAAAGGTGAACTCGGCATCACTATCCGTCGCCATGCAATAAGCAACAAAACCTGCCTTGTCTTTGGGCAACAGCAGGCCCTTGCCAATCAGCTCATCGGCCTTGGCGCTGAACGACAGCTGTCTGGCCGTCTTGTCCCTGTCGGCCAACTGCTGTTTGAGCTGCTGATTCTCTTCGCTGAACTGGTTTTGCCGGGCGGCAAGCGCAGCGGCAGCGGCATCCTTCTTGATCTGCTCAATCTGAGCGTGGGTATACTCGGCCATCGTCGGCTCCTGGGGTTCGTTAAACAGAGGGTTGTCTTTTTGCGATTCGCTTTTAATACTGGCGGCATTCTCGGCCACCCAGTTCAGCTCATAGTCCTGAATAATCTTGTCTGCTGCTTCTATGCCCTCCCTGGCAATAAAGTATTCACGGATAGAGCGCATCATGCGGCCAAGCGTTTGCAGCGCCGAACCTGTTTCACAGGCACTGAACTCAAATTCACGCAGCTCGTGATCGGCATCATTAAAAGTATGGGTGGGCACGGCGCCCTCCTGGGCAAAGGCCAGCGCCTGCAGATTTTTCAGCGCCGGTGGCACGGCGCCCAGCCAGCCCACATGGCGCAGCTTCCAGCCAGACTCGCTGTACTTGATACTGACGGAGCGATTGGGAAAGGCCTTGTTCTCCACTGCCTTGGCAAAGTGCGGGTTCAAATCCTTTACTTTCATGTACAGGTGGTCGCCCACACGCTTGAGCTTTTCCGTCCATGCGTAGGCAGGCGCGTCCTGCTCGGGGTGGCCCAGCACATTGGGTACTGGCTCATGGTTGGCAACCATCTGATCCAGATCGGCCTGTGAAAAGGTAGCCGTGGCACCGGAGCTGTCCGTATGCGTGCCGGCACTGAAGATATGCACCCAGCTATCAAAGCCGGAGAAGTTAAGCGAGGGGGGGCGTTTGTTTTTGCTCATGGCCTGCATGATGGCAGAGCCGAAAAAGCAAATCTCAATGAACCCCTTCCTTAGTAAATGCCCCGCCCCTTTCTATCCTGCCACAGCGTCCTGCCACTGGCAAAGCACCAGCGCCAATTTGCGGGGCGCTTTCTCAGCCGCTCTAAGCGCCTGTATTTTTCCAGCAATATTGGCGACTAAAAGTTTATAACGTGGCTCAGGGGATTTTTTGTGGCGTTTTGAACAGGGTTCTGGCGCTTATTCCCCCGCGTGGTAGGCGCGGTAGTAGGTAAGCCCCAAGGCATCCAGTAATTGTCTGGACAAAATGGCCTGGTCAGCCTGCCTGCCCGCCGCATCAAATTCATCACAAGCATGCTGCAAATGTGCCAGCAAACCGTCAACTTTGAGCCGTTCAATTTTCTTTAACAATTTTTCATCTGCAAAAATACTCTCCAGGTCAGCATGCGCTGCCTTTCGGTTTTGCATTTTCAACGCCAATTTTTTTAACTGCCTGGCCATCAAGTCGAAATACAAGGCATCCGCCGTGCGCTTCTCACGCTGCGCCGCCACGCGCATCTTGTCATAAATAGCATGCCGCCTAAAGACAACATGTGATTTCCGCTTCGCGGGGGAGAGATGCTTAAATTCCCGGTTTACCGTGACGTTAGCATCCTCTAGCATATCCCTGAACTCCTCCAGCGCCTCTTCGTATTTCCCCGCCTTCTGCAAATACAACGGCAAACGCAAATAAGTACTCACAGGCCAAATGGTTTCTTCATCCCACATCAAATCATAAGCTGCTTTCAAGCACTCAACAGCCGCCAAATAATGCTTCTCTCCATGCAATGCCGTTGCTTTTTTCAACAGCGCCCGGGCATCGTGCCGCCCCTTTGTCAGGGTGTAGGAAACTGTTTCACCCTGGCCATTGATGGTAGCAATTTCAACCTCTTCATCGTCGCCTTTACCTTTATCGTCATCCGCTATCCAGTCTGTCATTGCCACAAGACAAAAAAAGGCGATCAATATCACAACCAGTGCGCCCACAGCGCCCAGCCACAAGTACTGCTGGTAAGCCCAGTAAATGCCGTAGCCACCACCGACGAGCAATGCCAACAAACCAAGGCCAAACAAATAATCACTGACAGTTAATTCTTCTTGCGCCATCGCATGCTCCTGTTGCATCAAAAGTTCCGCACGGTTCGGAGATTTGGTTTTTCGTTGTCAAAGTTCCGAACGTTCGGAAACGCCTCTTTCTTCAAAACGGCGAACGTTCGCCGTTTTGCCTTTATCCATTTCAAAAGCGCGAACGTTCGCGCTTTTGCCTGTTCCCGAACGCCCCTTAACCATCATTAAATTGCATCCAGTCGTGACTGCTGTTAGCCACAAAACCAATAATTTGCACATCATCATTTTCAGGGTTGACCTCAAAGGGAGGGTAATCTTTATTCGCCGAGCTGAGCAATAAATGACCATTAGGTAAGCGTTGCAAATATTTTACAACCAAGTCTTCGTCTATACGAATAACATAAGGTAAACCACTAACAGGCTTTTCTGGCACCTCCATATTAACCAGTATGCTGTCGCCATCCCATAAATAAGGCTCCATAGAATTACCAACCACCCTAATGTTGCATAGTCTTTTATTAAACAACCCGCGCTTTTCAAGCCAGCCGCGCTGAAACCCCTTCTCTCCTAACGCTCTTTCCGTTGTATTAAATGCGCCTGGCCCAGCTGAGGCGGAAACATCGTACACGGGTACAAATTTCATCTCGTCTTGAAACCTGTCATCAATAGTTTTTCTCTCACCAGTAAGGATGTAAAGAATGTCCGCATCATGGCTTATGGAGGCCAAATAATCTGCATCAGGGTAGCGCTTATTGTTCTCATAAAGTCCTTGCGTTTTGTACGAAACGCCACCGATAAGACCCATTTTTTTCTGATTTAGACCCAGTCGCTCTCTCTCCTCTCTAAGTCTGTCGCCAATTGTTGCTTTTTTCATACTGAATAACCTCATTTGAGGGTTTACTTGTGACCGCGTTTGCGGGTATATTGAGTTTAGAAACAAACCAAATGGTAGCTTATACAACCAATCGCGGACAACCAAATGTTTATAAATAAATCAACACCTATGCACTTTGCGGATATTCAAGCCGCGCTTAAGAAAGCCAATATCACCCAAGAGCAAATTGCCGCCGAGGAGCAGGTTAGCCCGCAATTGGTTGGCCGTGTGCTGCGCGGTGAAAGCACCAGCCGCCGCATCGCTTTCGCCATCGCTGCCCACACCGGCTTTACCACCGAACGCATGTGGCCGGGGCGTTATCCCCCCCGGCTTTCCCCCAAACAGTTGCGCCAGCGCAACCTTCCAGCAAAAGAGGCATAAGCCATGACAAAGAAAAATCAAATCTCCGAACCGTCCGGAACTTTAATGGATAAAGGCAAAACCGCGAACGTTCGCGGTTTTGAAAATACACGCCTTTTAGAAGCCGAGGTATCGCTGGCAAATGAAATAGGTGCCGTTATTAATGGGACTATAAAGTCACGCCTGGATCAGGTGGTTAAAAGCTCTAATGAAGCAATGGTTCTGATTGTAAAGGCAGGGCTGTCCCTCATCAGCATTAAGAGAGAATGTGAATATGGCGAGTTTGTAACGCAAATTGAAAAACGCGGCATACAAGAACGCCGCGCACAAGAAATGATGAACTATGCCCGCTTTGCCGCCAGTCTGCCGGACGGCCAGCGCGCCAAGCTGATGGAGCTACCCAAGACTAAAGCCATGCTGCTGGCCAGCGCCGATGCTGAAGTGATTGAAGAATATCTGGATGATGATGATAGCTTTGCAGACCTGCAGGGCTTGACGGTACGCGACCTCAAGCAGGAGCTTCGCCAAGCCAAAGCGGCGATTGCCGACGCAAACGTAAAGAATGACACCTTGCAAAACGACCTGAAACAAGCTGCCCAAAAGCGCAGTAGCGCACTGAGTGGTGGCGCTGTTCCGCTATTTGTGGAGGACACCCGGCACGAGGCCGCCGCCTTAAACCACAAAATCTGCCTGTGCGTTGATGACATGCAACGCATGAATGGCGAACTGCTGCAAATGACCCCTGGCAACAAGGAGCGCCACTTTCACGATATGGCCGCCAAGGCGCTTTACCACAGCCTGAATCATGCGGTGGTGCATGCGGCCACCTTATTAAAGGAGATGCAAGGGGCTTACGGCGATGCGGTGACCGGGGAGGTCAATGCGCACGACACCTTGTGCGATGCCGAAGCGCTGCGCCTGGCTCATGACTTTAGTTTGATCACCCAGGAGCACGAGCACGAAAAGTTGCTGCGCGCGCAAGCGCGTGAGGCCAAGCGCCCCCGTGGCCGGGGTCGCCCCAAGAAGGATGTGCAGTCATGAAGGCCGTCACGCTGAACCTGACACTTGAGCAGGCGGAGGACTTTTGCACACTGGTTAACCGCTTGGGTTTTAACGATTACCGACAATGCACGGACGAGTGCAGCAGTGGTGACGACAAGATTCAGCAGGCTTATGCATATCGCTATGCCAGCGAGGTGATTGCGCAACAAATTTCCCAACAGCTGGATGCACACTTCAACCAAGAGGACAACCATGACGCTTAATCAATGCAAATACCTGGCGATTACCTTTCGCTACCACAATCAACTGTCAGGCCACGGCGGTGTGGTGGTGATTGATGCGGGCAAGGTACTGGGCTGGATGGACACTCTACGAGACCCTGAAACTTGGGCATCTGGCTGTATTGCGATTGATGAGCACGGCAATGGCTGGATTGCTAAAGGCGGCAATGATGATGGTGGTGCGGAATCATGGCAGCCCATCTGAGCCGGTTACCCATGTCGCAACGGCCAGGCAACGCTAAGGTTGATCTGCCCCAAGTGGTCAGTGATGACCCTTGGGTAGCTGCGAAAGAGAGCCAGCGCAAGGTTGCCAATCTGCGCGGCTTGTTTATTGCGCCAATGATCGCCCACATGGACAAGGGTGTGCGGCAGACGACGGCGATTGATAATGTTTTTATGCATCTTAATGCCGGTGATATGGGTGAGGAATTTGCCGCAACCGCACGCGCTTTGGGCAAGGCGGGCAAGTATCCCAGCAAGGCCAGCGCCAAACGCTGGATCAAGGCCTTTGCCCTGCAAGGCAAGGTGGGCTTGCTGCCACACCATACCGGTCGGGTACGCAAGGATTATGGCTGGGAAGCTGACGCCATCGCCATGTACAACATCCCCTCCAAGCCCAGCATGGCAGACGTTGCCTTTAACTTGCGCCAGATGGGTTTTGCTGATGCCACTGATAGCCGCGTGCGTGCCTGGCTGAAATCACTGCCAGCAACCTTGGGCAAGGAAAGCCCACAGCGGGTTGGCAAACATTACTATCAACTAAACCACAAGCGCCACATCTCCCGCGACACATCCGTGCTATTGGTCGGTGAAGTTTACTCGGGCGATGGCCACACCGTGGATGCCTATATTGCCCACCCGCAAACCGGCAAGCCCTGGCGTCCAGAGCTAACGGTATGGATTGATATTCGCAGCTTGTACATTGTCGGCTGGTATTTGAGCGATGCAGAAAGCTCGGTGAGTACCTTGCTGTCACTGAGCCATGCCATGCAGAGCCACAACCATGTGCCCGCCTGGCTGCATATTGATAATGGTGCGGGCTTCAAGTCCAAAATGATGAATGATGAGTCTACCGGCTTTTATTCGCGCTTTGCTATTTCCACCATGTTTTCTATCCCCGGCAACTCCAGGGGCAAGGGGCACGTTGAGCATTGGTTTCGCACCTACCGTGATCGCTTCGACAAGTTCTGGAATGAAGGCAAAGACTATTGCGGCCACGATATGGCCGAAGAGACCAATCGCCGAATCAGTATAGAAATCGATCAGGGCAAGCGCTCGCTGCGCAGCTTGCATGAGTATCGCGATGGCGTTGCCGCATACATCGAGCAATACAACAACGAACCACAGAGGAACTTAAACGGGCAAAGCCCGGCGCAGCTGTGGTCGACCTTGGACCCCGTCGCAGTGGAGATGGCCGCAGATGCCATTGTGCGCCCGCGTGACACCCGTGTGGTACGCAAGCAAATGGTCACCCTGCACAAGCGCACCTACTTCAATTCCGAGCTGATGCACTACGACAAGCAGAGCGTGACGGTGGAGTACGACCTGCACAACGACAAGCAGGTATGGATACACGACGCGCAAGGGCGTTTGATTTGTATTGCCGAGCTGACCCACAAGGTGGCTTATCTGCCGCAGTCTCGCCTGGATGAGGGGCGCGAGAAACGCCGCAAGGGCCAGGTACACCGCCTGCAAAAGAAACTGGATGAAGTAAACGCCCGTGCCAACACGCCTGTTGATGCAGGGGAAACGCTCGATGCGCTGGAACAGCTCCAGGGTAATACCTTGGAAGGTGAGTACACCGAGGTATTGGACAAACACGATGCCGCCAGCATGGAGCTGGGCGAGCTGCTGGATTTTAACAACGACTAGGTAAAACAAAATGACACAATTAACGGCTCCCGATAACTATACCGACAAATACACCCAGGCGGATATCGCCCAGATAAAGCAGATCATTCAATGGGCCAATAACAACGGCAAAAGCCAGAGCTGGCTGGCGCGTCTTTCCACCGTCAAGGTGGGGACCTTGTCGTCGGTGCTCAACGGCAAGTATCCCAGCTCTCCATCGGATTTTATTCGCAAAGTCTTGCAGGCCATTGAAAGCCATGAGCGCAGCGCTGAAGTCAGCGCTGTACCCTTTGTTCCCAGTCAATTTTATGGTCTGGCCTGCAGCGTGTGTACTCACGCTCGTGACTATAAGACTTTTGGCATATTGACAGCCTATGTCGGGGTGGGCAAAACCCGCAGCCTCAAAGAGTACGCGGACAATAACAGCAACACGGTTCTGATTGAGTCGCCGCCCTGCATGCAACCCACCTGGATGCTCAATGCAATTCTTGCTGCTCTGGGTGCTCCCCTGATCAAGCAGGGCAGTGGCATGGGCAACAACGGGGACCGCTTCCACTCTGTGGTGCAGGCGGTCAAGGGCAGCAACACGCTGATTGTTGTGGATGAGGCCGACAAGATGATGCCGCGCTGCCTGGAGTACCTGCGTCGCATCCGCGATATGGCGGGTATCGGTATTGTGCTGGCGGGTACAGAAATGCTGGAGGCAATGATTCGCCCACAGCATGGCCAGTTTGATCAAGTGCGCTCCCGCGTGGGCATGTGGCCAAAGACCATCCAGCGCGCCAGCCGCCCTGATATGGAGGAGGTGATGCAGCATGCCCTGGGTGATGCCACGGGCTTTGATGAAACGATTGCCGAGCTGCTGTGGCTGTATAGCGATGGCTCAATGCGTATGTTGGTGGAAAACCTGATTCCCACACTGCTGGATTTTCTGGTCAGCAAAAATAAGCCGCTCAGCCCCGACAAGGTTAAGCAGACCTTTGAACTGGTTTTGAATTTAAACAAGGTGGCATGAAATGAGACCTGTTATTGAAACCTTTTCTGGCCAGTATGTGGATTTAATCAACCCACGCGCAGAGACCATCTGCATTACCGATATCGCCCACGCCTTGAGTATGCAGGCGCGCTTTAACGGCCATACTGTCTATGACAAGCCCTATAGCGTGGCGATGCACAGCGTCTGGGTAAGCAGCTACTGTTTTAAGCTTCACCAGTGCCCATTAATGGCTCTGCACGGCCTGCTGCATGATGCAGCCGAAGCTTATATAGGTGATGTGGTCACGCCACTAAAGTGTGTGCCGGGTGTTGCTGAAAACTTGGCTGCAATAGAGCAGTCATTAATCGCCGTCATCTATGAGCATCTGAATTTACCCCTGCCTGACGATACTCAGCGAGCACTGGTTAAAAGTGCCGATGCCCAAGCGCTCAGTTGCGAAGCGCGCAGCCTGATGCGTAGCCAGGCAGAGGGCGAGTATTGGGATAAATTGCCAAATATTGATTCCGTTGCAGCCTCTATTAGCTGGACGTTACCTGTTGATCATTGGCAATCCGGGCAACACTTTTTGACCCAGTTTAAAAATCTTTATGTACAAGTTAATGGGGAGGTCGAGCATGTCATCCACTAGATATCAAAACCGCACACCTGAGCAGGCGCTGTACCGCAAGTTGGGTACGGCGTGTACCTGGCTTAAAAAGCATCAGCCAGGCTTTGAAGAGCAAGATTACCGCCAGATTCTGGCGCAGTGTGGTGCGACTGAAATTGACGGGCGCATCAGCGCCAAGAGCATGGACAAGGAGCAAATGGATAAGGCTTTGTTGCGGTTGCATGAGAAGGGCTTTCCGCGCCGGGCACCCGAGTTTACCCAGTGGCGCCGTGCGCGGATTGGCAAGCTGTTTGCCATGTGGTGCGCACTGGCTGATCACGGTCATGTGCAGCACAAGGATATGGAAGCCATGAGCCGCTTCCTTGAGCGCCGGGTTAAGCATATGAAGCGCCTGAACTGGGCAAACAGTGCGCAACTCAATCAGTGCGTGGAGATATTGAAGGCGTGGTGCAAGCGCGTGGAGGTGAAGTGTGACTGACTATAACGTAAACCATCCCAATGAAGTGAAAGAGCTATCGCTGGATAAGCTGTTGGCGTGGGCTTATGACGAGGCACAGTGCAGGCTTAGCCACGGGGATGAGATGAGATATGCCTATTTGATGAGTTTGGTTCAGGAGGTACGCGATCTGCAAACCGTGTTTCAAAAGTCGCTGTTTGAGTGCGGCGATTTTAACGACGTTGAGGTGAAGTGTGGATAACGATCACAAGCAGCGAGTAAAGACGCGATTACTTAATGCGGCAATGGAATATATCAAGACTCTACCTGAGGATTTTGATGGTGAGTATTTCATGCTTGTCGATGATCGCATGGTGGCTGTGACTGGCAGCAACTCCCAAGCCTATGCCAATGCTTTGATGGCGAAAAGTCAGGAGTTAAAAAAGTAATGCAACTTCACTGCCCACATTGTTTTGCTCACTTTAGCTTGGACTCTGCCGTACAGGACGAGGCAGGCCGCGAGTTGATGGGGCTATTAGCCAAGCACGATGTGATCGCCAGACAGCTGGTGATTTACCTCGGCTTGTTCCGCAGCCAGTCTCGCAAACTGGCCTGGGACAGGGCGCTGCGTATTGCCAAAGAGGTGGTGGCCTTGGGTGATGGCCTCGCCGTTGCCGATGCGCTGGCGCGCACGGTGGAAGCCATGCGCGAAAAACAAGACAGGGGGCAGTTTAAGCCGCTAAAGAATAATCAGTATTTAAAGCAGGTTTTAGCGTCTGTTGAACCGACTGTAAACGTGGTTCAACGCTTGGATGAATCTGCACCACAAGCCATGGCACCAAGTAGCAAAAAGGGCAAGGCACTGGTCGCTTTACAGGAGTTAAAGCATGACTAGCCATCACGCTATTCCAGCCTGGTTTAACAATACGGTTGTTGAGGGCATGCAATATCTGGTGGCACTTCACCTGCCCTTCTCGCCATCCGATGACACGATTGCCGCAACTTGTCAGGCCTGGGTGCAAGCATTGTGGAACACCCAGCACCACTGGGATCGACAAATTGACCAAGTGCGCTTGCGCGATGCGTTTGTTTGTCATGCGCACAAGCTAAGCCAGTGGCCTGCGCCAAAATTTATTGTTGATCATATGGCAGAGCGGGCATTGCCCAAGGCGCTACCCATGCCGCCATTGTCTGATAAGGAAGTGGCAACCAATCTTAAACGCTTGGGGGTGCTGAAGAAGATGATGAGTAAAAAGTTCAAGCCCGATGAAGACGAGGACGCCGTATCTCTGGATGTGCTGGCTTTTGAAGTTGAGCAAGCGTTGTTTGGTCAGGGCTATGAGGGTGACCATTACGATCAGGTATTTGACTGGCTAAACGCCAGGGCATTTCCTGAAAAAAAAGAACCGGCCAATCTGGCCACTGAATATGTCATAGAAAATCTATAGGAGAATCATTATGACTGAGCAAAAAATACCCGAAGGTTACTTTGAAAATGCCAAGGGTGAACTGATCCCGGAACGCCTGGTGAAGCCGATTGATATTGCCCGCGATGAGTTGGTGCGCGAGTTGGCGGCTGAGGCACGGCATATCAATCAATTGCTGGCGAAATTTAAGCGGCGTGCGCTGGATGATGTTCAGGCCTTTGTGCAACTCTCGGCAGAGAAATACGATGCAAAGCTGGGTGGCGACAAGGGTAATGTTAGTTTGCAGACGTTTGACGGAAGTTTGAAGTTGGTGCGCAGCGTGTCCGAAAACATTACCTTTACCGAACAGTTACATGCGGCCAAAGCATTGATCGACAGCTGCATTCACCGCTGGGCAGAGGGCAGCCGTGCCGAACTGAAGGTGCTGATTGACCGCGCCTTCCAAACCGACAAGCAGGGCAAGATCAATACTCAGCGTGTGCTGGAACTGCGCAGCCTGGAGATTAACGATCCCGAGTGGAAGCAGGCGATGGAGGCCATTAACGACTCTATCAGTATCAGTAGTACCCGTTCGTATATCCGCGTTTACGAGCGACGGGGCGAAGACTATGTGCAACTGCCATTGGATATTGCGGGGGTGAAGTGATGACTTCTAAGTATCTGGGTATTCGCGACACGCTCAATACGGGCGATATCGTTTTATTTTCTGGTCGGGGATTTGTCTCGACAGCAATCAAGTGCATTAGCTGCAGCAAGTGGTCGCATGTTGGCATGGTGGTAAAGTCTGCCGAGCTGGGTGCGGTGTTGTTGTGGGAGACCACTACGCTGAGCAAGATAAAGGACATTAACTTCGATGATGTGCGTCAAGGTGTGCAGTTGGTGCCACTGAGTGAGCGCATCAGGCAGTATGAAGGTGAGATTGCGGTTCGCAAACTGCAGGCTGAGCGCTCGCCCTTTATGTTGCGGCAGTTGGCTTTGCTGCGTGAGGAGGTCAAAGGCCGTCCGTATGAGGATAACTATTTGGAGCTGGTGCGCTCGGTGTATGACGGGGCAATGGGTGAGAACGAGGAGGATTTGAGCAGCCTGTTCTGTTCCGAGCTAATTGCCGAGGCTTATCAGCGCATGGGGCTGCTGCACGATGCCGATTTGCCCAGCAATGAACTAACACCTGCGGATTTCTCTTCAGCTCGTGGTCTGGTCGATGCCCGGTTGCTGGGCAATACCCAGCTGCTCCCAGAGCTGCGGGTAAAGTAGCCATGATGATGGTTGCACAAGTCTGGTTGACGGTGTTTGCCCTGGCGGCCATCTGGTTGGTCAATGATCACCGCCCGGCGCTTCAGCGCTGGGCGCCGGTCATTGGCCTGCTTGGCCAACCAGCATGGTTTTATGTGAGTTATGTGGATGGCCAGTGGGGGGTGTTTTTGACCACCCTCGCTTTTACCTTTGCCTGGTTAAAAGGGCTGTGTAATCACTGGTTTTGGCGCCAAGAACAGTGATGGATATTGATACTGACAAGCTGGACATCAGCACCTTGCCTGAAGTGATACAGGAATTTGCCGAACACTTTGGCATTGATACGGCGCTGTTGATTGTTGGCAAGTACAGCGGCATTCGCTTGACGGTGCCAAAGATTGTGCGGCCCGATCATCCACTGGTCGAGGTGATTGGCATGGATGCCTACAACCGCCTGTGCGAGTATTATGGCGGCGAGTTCTTCGACATTCCCAAAATGGATTCCGTCGTTCGGCAAATCAAGCACCGGCGCGTTATAGAACTGCGCGCCGGGGGTTGTACTGTACCTGAAATTGCCCTTACACTAGGCTACACGCAACGACGTGTGCATCAAATTTTGGCCAAGTACAGCTTGCACGAGTTTCAGTTACACCTCCCTCTTTAGCTTCCTTGCCAAGGAAACGCTTCCTTACCCAATTTACTGCCTGCAACGCTATTCTTCAGTTAATTATTAACTGATATGGCGATGCTATACATGCTGCTAAACCAACGCAAGATTAAAGAGATTGTCATCCATTGCTCGGCCAGCCCGAATGGTCGCCATGATGATATTGAGTCTATTGATTTTTGGCACGCTCAACGTGGATTTGCACGCAAATCAGAAGCCATTACCCAGCATCGCGATACTATTGATCATTGCGGCTATCATTATGTGATTACCCTTAATGGCGACATTCAGCAAGGTCGTCACCCTGCCGAGATGGGCGCTCACGCCAAGGGGCACAATTATCATAGTTTGGGGGTCTGCTTGATAGGGACCGACCAGTACACGAGCGAGCAGTGGGAAGCGCTGCGCCTGTTGGTAATAAGCCTGACGGCACAATACCCGGATGCCGTGGTTGTCGCCCACCATACCATTAACCCAGGCAAACGCTGCCCCGGTTTTGATGTTGCAAAATGGCAAGGTAACAACATGCAACCCGAGCCACGCCGCATTTTATGGGGTGCCCCATGAATTGGAATGAATTCGGTAAAAAGATAGCAAAGTATGCACCACTCATTGGGGATGCCTTGCCCGTTCCCGGCGGTGCGGCGATTGGTTCTATCATCGCCTCGACCTTTGGTGGTAACCCTGGTGATCTGGATGACTTGACTCGACGTATTGAGGCTGACTCTGAGGCAGCGCTGAAGCTGCGTCAGCTTGAGGTGCAGCACAGTCTCAAATTGCAAGAGCTGGCCATGCAGCGAGCTGCTCATGCGATGGCAGCCGATACTCAGCGAATTGAGTCAATCAATATGACCATGCGTGCCGAAGCGAAGTCCGACAAGTGGTGGACTTCGGGCTGGCGACCATTTTGGGGCTTTATAAGCGGCATTGCTTTTTTTGTACAGGTCACGGCCATTGCGTATTTGATGGTGAGTCAACCGAAGGATGCAGGGGTGGCTATCGGTGCCATCGGCAATTTGTCAGTTTTCTGGGCGGTACCTTTGGCTATTCTGGGCGTCAGTGCTTGGCATCGCGGTGTGGAGAAACGGCTCCGGGCGGGTGAGTCAAAATCGCCTCGTCACTTGAAATTACCCGGTATTGAGGTGAGCAGAGGATGAGCAGCGAAGACCCTGTACGTCTGCCGCCCGAGATTTATAAATTTATGGGTGAGGTGACGGCGCAACTTAAAGGTATCCACGAGCAAAATCGAAGCCATTACGAGTCGATGAATTTACGCATCGAGGATTTGAAGGAGTCTTTGCAAACACGCATTGATGATTTGGACAAGGATGTCCGCGATATTCGTGGTGATGTGGTCATTATGCAAACCAGTGAACGTAAACAGAAAGTGATCGCTGCAGGCGCTGGGGGCGCGGCCGGTGGTCTGGCCAGTGTGGCTGCGCGGCTGGTTGAAGCCTTAATCAGTGGTGTTGGCTAATGGCATATGATGCGGCCACTCGCTCTGCTGTCCGCCATTCATATGTAGCGGAAATGCTGCCGTTAAAGGCAGCAGCGACCAAGCACGGCATCCCCTACGCCACTGTGCGCAACTGGAAGGATGAGAGTTGGGACAAGGCGCGAACCGCCAAGCGTATCAGTAGCGGTGGCGTGGAGGAATTGGGGCGCGCTGTTATTGATGATTTTGTTATGTTGTTTCAGACCACATTGGATGATTTGAAGCAGGCGAATGTCCCGGCGATGCAAAAGGCAGAAGCAATTGCGCGCCTGTCCGATGCTTATCAAAAGACCATCAAGGCTGCAGGGGCGAGTAATCCCAAGCTGAACAAATTGGCGGTTGCGATGGATGTTATCCAGCAGTTTGCCAATTTTTTGCGTGACGAAAAGCCGGAAGCGGCGCTCGTGTTTGCTGAAGTCATCGAACCTTTTGCCGAACAGCTGGCGCAGCGCTATGGCTAAAAATACTCATGAGTTTTTAAAACTGGTCAGCCAGTTTGCCGAGGAGCAACGGCAACTGATTGAAGCGGAATGTGCAGGTTTTAAGACCGATCCGCTTGCCCGAGCCAGGCGGATTGAACAAACTCAAGGCAGTTATCAGTTTTTTATTCAGACCTATTTTCCGCACTACATAAAGTCTGATCCCTCGCTATTCCATGAGTGGACGTTTGCGCATTTACCTGCGGTAATTGATGCCAATAGAGGCTGCCGTGAAGCGGTTGCCGCACCGCGTGGCGAGGCGAAGTCTACCCTGGTGACCCAGCTAATGGCGCTGTGGTGCATTGTCACGCAGCGCAAGCATTTTATTGGCATTCTCATGGATTCCTCCGACCAGGCCTGGCAGATGCTGGAAGTCATTAAGGTGGAGCTGGAAGCAAATCCTCGCTTGTTGATGGATTTCCCCGAGACTTGTGGTTCTGGCCGAGTCTGGCAAGTCGGCGAGATTGTTACCGCCAATAATGTGAAGGTAAAAACAGCAGGCTCTGGCAAGCGTTTGCGTGGTTGGCGGCACGGCCCCCACCGCCCAGATTTGATCGTTCTTGACGATATCGAAAACGATGAGAATGTGCGCAAGAAGGAGCAGCGCGACAAGCTGCTGGATTGGGTTTTTAAGGCCGTGCTTAACCTGGGGCCACCTGATGGTTCTATGGATGTGGTTATTGTCGGCACTGTGCTGCATTACGATTCGGTTTTGAATCGCATAATGAACAATCCCATGTGGCACAGCAAGCGCTTCAGCTCGATTCTCGAGTGGCCGAACCGCATGGATTTGTGGGAACAGTGGGAGGAGATACTGCTTAACCAGGGCGAGGATGCCGCTGATCAGTTTTACTACGAACGCAAGGCATTAATGGACGCAGGGGCTGTTGTTTGCTGGCCAGACACTCGTCCGTTGCTGCTGTTAATGAAGCTGCGAGCCAACTCCCATCATGCTTTTAACTGTGAACAACAAAATGACCCGACTGATTCAGAAGATGCGCCTTTCAAAACTATTCATTATTGGGTGGAGCCTAAACGTGACTGGGTGTTCTATGGAGCAGTTGACCCCAGCCTGGGCAAGAACAACAAGGCCCGTGATCCAAGCGCCATATTGGTCGGGGGCTTTGATCGCAATAGCGGACAGCTTGATGTGGTTGAGGCGAAGATTGCCCGGCGGGTCCCCGACAAGATTATCAGTGATGTTATTGAGTTGCAGAAAGCATACCCTGGCATTCTTGTTTGGGGTATTGAAACTGTGCAATTTCAGGAGTTTTTGCGCACTGAGTTGGTTAAACGTAGTGCAGCTATGGGGGTTCCCGTTCCAGCGACACCGATCACGCCGATTACAGACAAGGACCTTCGTATTGAGTCCCTGCAGCCGCATGTGGCCAATGGCCTGATTCGCTTGCACCGCAATCAGTCCACTCTTTTTCAGCAGCTGCGGCACTGGCCAGAGGCTGATCATGATGATGGCCCCGATGCCTTGCACATGCTGTGGATGCTGGCCGTTAGCCGCTCTGGCGGTATTCCCAAGGTGCGCACTGCACCATCAAGTATGCAAGTTGATATGAGGCATTTCCATGCTTAAATCCGACCTTAAAAAGGCCAGCAAGGGCATCCGCCTGCAGGAGGAGCTGGCAAGCTATGTCAGTGACCCAAATTTCTTTAGTTCGCTGGAAGTGTTGCCCAACCCTGATTTTGTCCTGCGCAAAATCGGCAAGACGCATACTGTCTATGATTCAATATTGTCTGATGCGCATGTTAAGGGTGAGGTGCGTTCTATTCGTGGTGGTCTCAGGCGCTTTGATTTCCGTCTGGTTGCGGGGGATGTGGACGACCAACGGTCACTGGCAGCTCTGGCACTTTGCCAGCAGTGGATGGAGCAGCAGCCCAATCAACATTCGGATTGGCGGGATTTGCTATGGCAAATGTCTGGCATGGCAGCATTGATGGGCTACCGTGTGCATGAGCTGGTGTGGCAGGCGGTGGATGGGCACATATTGCCTGAGGTAAAAGACCGCCCCAATCGCCGATTTGTGTTTGCTAATGATGGTAGCTTGCGACTGAAGTCAAAATCCAACCCGCTGGATGGAGAAGAGGTTGAGCCGTATAAATTCATCGTCAGTCAGCATATGGCAAGCTGTGAAAACCCATATGGTGAGGCATTATTATCGTCCTGTTTCTGGCCTTACACGTTTAAAAATGGCGGTTTTAAATTCTTCGTCAAGTTTTGTGAGCGCCACGGCCTGCCTTGGCCGATTGGCAAGTATCCCATTGGTGCACAAGATGATGAGCAGTTGGCGCTGCTAAAGTCGCTGACCGCGATGGTGGAGAATGGTGCGGCGGCTATTCCGGGGGATTCGTCTGTTGAGTTGCTAACGGCACAAGGTGGCAGTGGTACTTTGTCGCAAGAGAGCCTGATCAACTTGTGCAACAAGGAGATCAGCAAGGCGCTCACCAGCCAGGCGCTGACCACAGAGCTGCAGGATGTGGGCGCTCGTGCGGCTTCGGAGGTATCTCGCAGCAAGGAGCTGAATGTCAACGACAGCGTGCGGGACATTGCCGCACACGGCATGAACAAGATTCTGCGCTGGATTACGACCTTCAACTTTGGCGAAGATGTTGCCGCACCTGTTTTCGAGTTTTACAAGGATGAAGTGGCGGGCAAGGAGCGCGCTGAAATTTATCAGATTATGGCTGGCTTGAGTGGTGATGTGAGTCGCTCGTCCATGTTTAAAGAGCTGGGTATCGCCCAGGCCGAAGATGATGATGACCGCATCAACCAGCCTGTATCGGCACAGTCTCAAACTACCCATTTTAGCGAGTGCCCCAGTTGTCACCACGACTTTTCTGAATCGGCGTTCGAGCCACATCTCGGCATTGCCGTAGATGCTGCCAATGCCGTGATTGAGGGTGAGTGGCTGGATACCATCGCCCTAATGTTGAGACAACATGAGCAGGAGGGTAAAACCCTCAAAGACTTCCAGGACTCACTACACAAGCTGGTACCTGAACTGGATGACGAGCTGCTGACGGACATCACTCGTAAAGCACTGGAACTAGCGGCGGGTGAGGGCTTTGTCGATGAGTAAAGTATCTCAAAGAAAAAAATCTTACTTCGATGAGGGCAGAGTGGCTTATCGTCAAGGGTTAAGTGAAAAGTGTAATCCATGGCATAGAAAATCTGGATTTAGAAAGGTGTGGTATGAGGGGTGGAAGCACGAAAAAGAAAATAATCCTCAACCATTTGATGACTGGTGGCATGAATAATGACTAACACTACTAGTGTGGATAGCTTCGGCGTCCACTACGTTGAAGCTATTGCTGCCTTCCAAGCCAAGGTCAACCTCACCAGCAAGCGCTGGGATGAGTTTATGGGGCCTATTCACGCTCGAGCATTCACAATTGCCGGAGCAACCAAGGCGGACCTGGTCGGTGATATGCACTCGGCCATTTCGGATGCTTTGAAAACGGGCAAGACCATCACCAATTTCCGCAAGGAATTTGATGCCATCGTACAGAAGCATGGCTGGTCATATAAGGGGTCACGCGGCTGGCGTACCCAAATGATCTATAACACCAATATGCGCACTGCGAGAATGGCAGGGCGTTGGCAGCAGATAGAGCGCAGTCGAAACCGTCGCCCCTATATTCAGTATGTAGTAGTTGATGACACTCGCCTGCGCCCTGCACACCGTGCCTGGAAGGCAGTGATTCTTCCTGTTGACGATAAGTTTTGGGATACACATTATCCACCTAATGGCTGGGGTTGCCGCTGCACCGTCAAAACCTTGAGCCAGCGCGATATGGATCGCAAGGGGTTAACTGTTAGTGAGTCGCCGGAGATAGAACGCAGTCCTCGGGTCAATACCCGCACAGGTGAGTATTACGGAGAAGTTCCCAATGGTATTGATTCAGGCTGGGACTATAACGTGGGCAAAGCATCCCTGGGCGCGGACATTGCCCTTGGTCAGAAGATAATGAAGTTACCTCAGCCTAGCCGAGCCACCATTCTTAACTCACGCGAGACCTATGCAGATAAGATCCAGCCAAGCTGGACACAGTGGTTGAAAGTCATCGGAGCCAACAAGCGACCCCGTGGTTATTCCCACTCTGTTGGTGTGCTGCCCGAATCATCCATTGCCGCCATAGAAGCCAAAGGCATTGAGGTGAATAGCGCCTTAATGGTGGTCACGGATGACAATTTGGATAAATTATTCAAAGAACGTGGAAAGCGAAGCAAAGGTAAGGGCAAGACTCGCTCTGGAATCCGCGTACCCGAGGCATGGTTAAAGAGGTTACCCAAGTTGATAGCCAACTATCAGGCTATTTTATATGACCATGACAATAATGGTTTAGTATTCGTTCTGAACCAGAAGACCCAAGACCGCAAAGGTAAGGTTGTAGTCGAATTCAATATGAAGCGGCGCCGGGCAGGGTCTCTCCCGTTCAATAAAGTTAAGTCGCTGTCCGCTGTTAAGCTGGAAGATTACAATTCGGGGAATTATGAGGTAATTGAAGGGAATTTAAAGTAACAGGCTGGTGGGCCACCGTGTCCCCACGTACCGCCGATCAAACGACCCGCGTGCTAGAGTGTCTATAATTACCAGCTTTCAGCCTGTTAAACCATTTTAGCACGTTTCAACGCTTTTTTAATTAGCCTTGTAAATCGTATTAAATGCACTTTTAAAGCTAATTAAATTGACACTCATTGCCCTAATTTTCTACACTGTTCGCGGATTAAGTGATAAATAAATATCACTTTTAGTTCAAAATAAACGTTAATCCCTTTTTTACCCAAATCCCGAGAAACCGCGCCACGCCGCCATCTCTCGCCAAAAAATCCAAATTCACCTTAGTTCAGAATAAACATCCCCCCTCA
>PDWJ01001923.1_pt1 | contig 36401 bp, 59 predicted proteins | sample 1430881 | NCBI WGS metagenome assembly PDWJ01 (sample SAMN01162460, study PRJNA174530) | Oral metagenome, whole genome shotgun sequencing project. | biome: Marine environment; feature: Marine mammal; material: Swab sample of the gingival sulcus; isolation source: swab sample of gingival sulcus...
GGCCCAGTTTGTCGATGTCATGGACAGAGATACGGAGGCGTTTAATGCCGTTTCCGCGGTTTTCACCATGCCCAAAAACACCGATGAAGAAAAAGCGGCACGCAAAGCAGCGATGCAAGAAGCTTTGAAAGCCTGCACTAAAACGCCTTTTGAAATGATGACGTTGACTGCCGAAGCCTTGGCGCTTATTGAGCCTGCAGTGGGTAAATTGAATGCCAGTGCTGCCAGTGATCTCGGTTGCGCAGCGCTTAGTCTCAAAGCCGCTATCCAAGGTGCGTGGCTGAATGTGCTTATCAATATCGGTGGTATCAACGATGAGGATTTTGTACAGCACTATCGTCAACAAGGAGAAGCCTTATTGGACAAAAATCTCGCGTTAGCAGATAAAATTTATCAACAAATCCTCACCTCTTTGTAATGAGGTTACTGTAGTAAAAGGCGTTTTCTTGTGTGAATGTATGAGAAAACGCTTTTTTGTTGATGCGGTTACGCTAAAAACTTTTAAGTCACATTACTATAGGAGTATGACGATGTCAGTAACTTTACTTCGTGCGGCAGACTACGTCGAAAGCCATTGGTCGGGTGGGAATACCTGTCAGATAGCTATTTTCCCTCCCACTGCTGTGTATGCCGATAGAGATTTTATCTGGCGTTTGAGCTCGGCGACTGTGGCGTTAGAAAATTCAGATTTTACGCCTTTGCCGGAGTATCAGCGATTAATTGCCACGTTGTCGGGTGAAATAAAACTCGCACATAATGACGGCGAAGCGTTTACACTTTCGCCGTTTGTCATCCACGCTTTTGATGGCGGGGTTAAGACACACTCGCAGGGGCAGTGCACTGATTTTAATGTCATGTTGCGCAAACAGGCGTGTTCGGGTAACCTGCAAGCTCTGCAATTAGCAGCAAATGCCCAGCTGTCGCTGTCTCCGGCTGTTGACTCGACTGTGGACAAAAGTCAGCAGCACTATGTGTTCTTGTATTGCTACCGAGGTAGTGTGCAGTGTCATGTGTCGGGGCGGACACTGCTGTTAGAAGCTAATGAAACACTGGCTTTAAATGAATCTGATGCCAGTCAGCTGCTCGAATTACAAGCACAAACCGCCAGTGAGTTAATGCTGGCAAAGATACAGTTGCATAAATAATTTTTGGGTAAAAGGCTTACCATTCATAGGCTCACTTTTAGCCAAATGCTGTTTAAGTTTTTCTCACCGAGCACGGGTTTAAGAAAGTAGTAATTCTCAAAATAAGAAACTAAGGACATTTTATTACCACATCAATTACTACAAAAGAGGGCTAGATTTAGAAAAATAGATAAATATTTAAGCGGTTAAATAAAGTTGTTATTTGGCTTTAAATTGTTGATTTATAAAGTCAAAAAGAAATTTTTTTGTATTAAATCAATGTATTGAATGGCGGAGAAAGAGGCTATAATGAGTGTACCAAAATTGTACCAAAATATTATGGCGACTTTCCAGAAGCGCGGCGATAAATGGCGTGCGATAATCAGGCGAGCAAATTATCCTACAATCTCAAAAACCTTTGCGACCAAAAAACTAGCTGAAGAGTGGACTTTGTCGATCGAAGCTCCTATGGTAACGGGTGAGCTTGAAATGAGCAAGAAACTCAAAACAATAGCGGTTTCGGCATTAATTCGTCGCTATATTGCAGAAATTACACCCACCAAGAAATCAGCCAAAAGCGAACGTAATCGCCTTACTGCCATGGTTCGTAATTACCCGCAATTATTTGGTAAACCAATCGAGCAGTTTACTAAAAAGGATGTTATTGCATGGCGAGACGACCGACTAAAGAGTGTTAAGCCATCTAGCTTTGCAAAGGAGTTAGCTGCTTTGTCAGTTGTGTTCACAACTGCGGTAGTTGAATGGAGCTTGCCAATCAAAGAAAATCCTTGTGCTCAGGTTCGCAAACCACCCAAAGGCAAGCCGAGAAACCGTCGTATCTCAGATGATGAGGTTGAAAGAATTTTAGATGCACTAGGGTGGAAAGGGAAAATTGTTCTGAAAAAGGATTATGTGGCTTGGTGCTTTTTGTTTGCTATAGAAACGGCCATGCGTAGCGGTGAGATTTTAAGCCTGAAATGGGAGGATATCAACGGCAAAATCGCCCACTTGAGAGACACGAAAAATGGCAGTGATAGAAATGTACCGTTATCATCAAAAGCACGAGAGTTGATAGCAATGCTGCCAAAGACACATGATGTGCTTGTGCCGCTTAAAAGTGGTAGTCGCGATGCATTATTTAGGAAAGCAAGAAAAAAGGCAGGAATAGATGATTTGACGTTCCACGATACGCGTAGAGAAGCTTTATCAAGAATGGCGAAAAAAATACCAAACCCAATGGATTTGGCGAAAATTAGTGGGCATAAGGATTTGAAGATACTTATGCAAGTTTATTACAATCCAAGTAATGATCATCTTGCTGATTTGCTGGGCTAGTCCATGAACTGCTGCCAGTCGGTGGGCGCTTCGTTTTTTTCAAGTGTTGTAAAATTCAAATCATGCCCATCAGCAAACGCTCTTACCTCTCCTCGCTTCCAGCGATAGCTTCTTCTAATTTTACGGACTGGTTTCGGCACGTTGTTCCAGTCACTGTCTTTTATCATGTCTCGGATAGTTGAGACAGATAGTCCCAGCTTCCAAGCAACATAGTTAATGTCAACAAGCGGCTCTTCTTTGTATGTTTTTTCGTAGTCAATACTTGTCATATTCCTGCCTAATTATTTGTGTTTGTATGTGCGGTATTTATTACACGCCCCGCTTGGCGTTTAGTTAAAAGGTATATCATCGCTAAGATCGTCATCATCAATCTGCGGCGTTTTAAACTTGTTACTTGCTTGTGATTGACTAACTCCGTTGTTTGCCACATTCTGCTTATTATGACTATCGGATTTACCACCTAACATTTGCATTTGGTCGGCACGGATTTTAGTGCTATATCTATCTTGTCCGCTTTGGTCTTGCCATTTATCTGTGCGAATGGAACCCTCAATATAGACTTGCGAACCTTTTTTAAGATATTGCCCCATAATTTCAGCTAATTTACCAAAGGCTTCTATACGGTGAAACTCTGTTCTTTCCTGTAGTTGCCCTGTGTTTTTATCTTTCCAGCTTTCATTTGTCGCCACACTGATTTTTGTTACTGCTGTTCCATTGGGCATGTATGCCATTTCCGGGTCAGCACATAAAAAACCAACGATTATTGCCTTGTTTACACCTCTACTTGCCATTATTGTTCTCCTGATATTTTAGCGTGTTCTAAAAAGATAAATCATTTCAGATACTGTTTCAGGGTCAATTTCAGTATGACAGGGGCTATGCTCTAACCCGTCATCTGTAAAAGGAATAGAAGGCTCTATATAAACATAAAACCCAGCAACGTAAACCATTTCAACAGTTGATCTTATGGTCGCTTGGTGCTTATCAAGCAACGATTTGAGTTCTTTAAGAAATGTAATTTTTCTTTTATCTACTTTATCTTCCATTATCATTCTTCTTAATTATTTTTTTTTTGACTTTAGCGTTTAGTATTAATTCCTCAGCTTGTTCTTTAGAAATTGGCTTTTCAAAAAACCCATCATCTAAATACTACTGCCGCCCGAATAAAGTTAGCTTTTTATAGACTTTCATTGTTAATCATCTTTCAACAAATCAACGATTAAGACAGACAGTTCTTTTAATGATAACCCTAGGACATCCTGTTATCCAATCATTAAACTTAATTTCTCTCATCTTCAACCTCGTGCCTGTAAGTATCACAAAGCGTTAATAGCATCGCTTTATGCTTATTCCAAAAATCTAGTGCGTATCTATCCATATCGTTGATTTCATCATCCGTGAATGTTTTCCAGTTTTCAATGCTGTGTTCTTGACACCCTATTCTCATTTTGCCTAGTCCGTTGATAATAACAATCCAATCTAATCCATTAACAATGAGTGGGACATTTTTAGCACCCCACAAGTTAGCACCCCGCAAGTTAGCATCCCGCAAGTCAGCACCCCGCAAGTCAGCATCCCACAAGTTAGCACCCCGCAAGTCAGCACCCCGCAAGTCAGCACCCCGCAAGTTAGCATCCCACAAGTTAGCATCCCGCAAGTCAGCACCCCGCAAGTTAGCATCCCGCAAGTTAGCACCTTGTTTGTTCGCTTCTCTAATGGCACGAACCAGTTGATTAATGTCTTCTTTTGATTTCTCACATTCAAAAAGAATACTGCCGTCTAAATGTTTAATTTGTATTTTGCTCATTGTTTTATCCTTTATTTAGCCATAGTTTTATTTTGTCGTGTTTATAAATATGGGCTTGCCTTTATTCCGCCACCAAAAAACCAAAGCGATAGCGTGCCAACCCCAACATAACCCAATCCCGTGACCTGCATATTCAGGTTCTCTTGTTTTTTTGCACTGTTGAGAGTCCACAAAAAACAAATAAGGAGTTATCGCAAAATCAAGATTTTTCTTTTTCGTGTTTTGATATGCCAATACAATTCTCATTTTTGCTCTCATTTAATCATTTAATCATTTAATAAATTCGCCTTTCAAATTTCGCATACTAATCTCGTCACGCTTAAGGCTTTCTGGCGTTCTTGTCGTATGCTCGGTTTGAAACCCCTCGCAGTTGAAAAATATGCGAACAGATACTGTCTCATCGGAACAGTTTTCGATTAGAAGTCTTTGCAGTTCGCCAATTTTTTCGTACACTTCGTCTATGTTTTTCATTTTCTACTCATTTAATCATTTGCTTATGTGCTTCTAGTGTTTTGCTGAATGCTCGGATTTCTAGCCATTCGCAATACAGAAATACTGCGTGTTTGGTTTTCTGAACTGCTCTAAATCAATGTCTTTCAGTACGTCAATTTTGCCGTAATCAATATTGCCTTTGCGTGTAATTAAGCGGATACTGAAACCTTGTCCAAGTATTTCAGTCGCACCTGCTTCATCAGTGATTGCTTTGGCTTTTTTCTTGATTTCTGCTTCAATATTTTTAACAAATTCATTCGCTCTATCAACAATCGCTTTGACTTTTCTGTACTCACGATAAAGCTCTGTTAAACTTTCATCAGCTGATACTGCTTCTGTGTATTCCGCTACGTCCTTTTTGAATTTTTCCCAACCGTCTATAATCTCGGTTTGTAGTTCCTTATTTGGTAATACTTCAACGATTGCCATATTTTCACGTGTGCCATCTGATACCACGAATAGGCATTTATCAGCATTTGATACTAGTAATTGTTGTTGTACCTGCATCATATCCATGTCAAGTAATTTGCCATTCTTGGCGAGTTCATAGCGTTCCTTACTAGCTTTGCTATCTCGGTAAACCTTGTGTTCAAAGATTGTGCTATCGTCCATTGTGATACCGTCAAAACTTGCCGCAATATGTGAGTTCGTATCCGATATTGCGACAGCGTTATACAGACTCTCGCCGATTTCATTTTCAACAATCGGGCGTGCTAAATCTTCTGTTTTGTGTCCCTCATCAAAGATTGCTTGTAGTTCAGGGGTTATCGGTTTACTAATCCCTGTGGCTTTTTCTTTGATTAATTCATTGCGGCTTTTGTATTTAGATACACCCATCATTGCTGGGGCATCACTTGCGGTAAATACACCTTTACGCCAATCTAACCATTCTGTTGTGCCTTGTGTTAAATTGATTATTTTCATTGTGCTAGCCCTCTGATTGTTGCTAATTGTTCGTTTGTTAAAGTAAATTGTGTGCTAATCTTATTAATAATATCGTCTGGTTTTATTTTTCCTGCCTGTATGCTTTCTTTCCAAGAGTTGATGTTTTCTGTTATTTTTTCATCTGGACATACTGGTTTTTCTTGTTGCACTGGTTGTTGCTTTGGTGCAGGTTTTGGTGCTTGTTGGGTGTTATCCTCTTCACTGGGTAAATCTTCGCCTGCGTAAATGTAATGACCTAATCCAAACATTGCGATAGCCTTGGCTAGGCAACGCATACGAGTTTTGTTGATTGCTACACTGTTAGGATTAGTTACCGCTTGGTTTCTAAAATCCATTACTGGCAACCACATTTTGCGAGCAATCGATCGTTCGCCGTCAGATACCGTTAGTTCTACCCAACACTCAACCGAACCATCTGACAAGCTGACATCAGGCAAGATTTCATAAGTGCTACCAGGGTAGTATTTCATCAACTCCCCCCACGCCCACGCCCAGCTTAGATACGTTAAATTTTGCTTCTTCTCGGTATGATTGTTTACGTTTACTGTTGATAATGTTTCCCAAACGGTCTTTGCAAAGTTAGTTTTATTCGTTTTATCAGACATTGTTTTCTCCTAATGTAATTCCATTTCAATTATTAGTTTTATATCGCACAAAAACTCTTCCGCTTTTAACTTTAGATAATCATTCCCGTCATTCTGCATAACTCTTTCTAAGCATGTAATCAGTTGTTGTCTATCGTATTCTTGCTCAGTTTGTTGTGTTAATTCTTGCTGATACCAAGCATCGCTATCATCAAGTAAGCCCATTTCGCCGTGTTCGTTTTCGTAATAATCGCCGCAAGCGGGAAGTGGCACATAATTTAATTCGCTCATTTCACTTCCTCAATTTTGATTTTGTCTATAGCAGCCGAATAACCCCAACCATCTGTAGCACCGTTAATGCTTAAATTTCCGTTATCGTCAACAGAGGCATCTAAAATGATTATTCCGTTTATGTTAATTTCGTAATTTTTCATAGCACTAGCCCTGTTGCGATTACACAGACAACCCATGCAATACCGCCCAGAATAGCTAATGCTAACTCTTTATGCTTGCGGTACTTGTCAATCTTGGGTGGATTGGCTACTCTCATGTCGTAGCCGTTTACTTTAACCTTCATGATTGCCTCCTTAGAGCTTCAAGCCACGCTCATTAGCCACACTTCTAACTAAAGAAGTGGACGCACCATCAACCATTGCCTTTGTGCGGCCGCTTCGTGTTAATACAGTTTTGCAAACTAACGAACCTCTATAAGCAAGCCTTAAATCGTCATCAGACATTACCCTGAATTGCTCTTTGTCTGCTTCAAGTTTTCTACGGTTGATTTTTCGCTGTTTCTTGTAATCTTCATCACATGCTTTTTTATAAGCATCGTGAATTTTTTGTCGCTCATGCTCGTCTTGAGTTCTAAAGATAAGCATAGTGTAGCTAGTGATACAGCCGCCTAGCATATTTTGATATAGAGTTTGATTATCCATTTTGATACCTCGTTTAAGTGTTGTGGTGAGGCCTATTTTACATTTTAATGTAATAATGTCAATAATAATTTTACATTAAAATGTATATTTTTTACAAAAAAGTGCTAAAATAGCGGGAAAGAGGCAGAAATTAGAGGGTATTGTGCTAATTAACAAAAATAGAATACTTAGTTGTGTTATAATCAACTTGTAATGAAACAAAATGAAACACATTCCGCTCAAATCCAACGATTTGGGCTATTTGTCTAGCTAACTTTAGGAGGTCAAATATGTATAGCGCACTGTCTGTTGCAAATGCTTTTATTGATTTGAGCCTAAAAGAGAGTAAGCCTTTAACTCATTTGCAAATTCAAAAGCTAGTTTATATAACACAAGGGGTTTATCTTGCTCTTAAAGATGAGTCTTTATTTGAACAAGAGATAGCTGCATGGCCATATGGACCCGTTATCCCTGTTCTTTATAAAAAGTTAAAGCAATTTGGGCGAGATGAGATAGTAAAAACGATTGAACTAAGAACCGATGACAGCAAACTAGAAAAGGAGAGTCTTGCTTATAAGCTAATTGAAGTTGTATATGAGGCTTACAAGGATTATTCTGGTTCGCAATTATCAGCCATAACCCACAAGCCCAATACGCCTTGGGCAATAACATGGCACAAGCTAAAATTTAGTCCAATTCCTAACGAATTGATAAAGGAACACTATAAGGAGTTACTTGCGTAAAGATGAGTAGTGAATTTGATTTGTTACTTGCCAATCTCCAGAAAAAACTAAAAAAAGACACTTTCGAGCAAGGTGAATTATTCGATGATGGTTCAGAGGAAAAAGACTTATTTGGCAGTAGTGACGAGTATGATGAGGCGTATGAGATTATCAGTGCTGAAAGGGAGAGCTCGCACAAGTTACAACAGGATATTCAAAGACTAGAGCAAGAAGCCGATGAGCATAATCTTCGAATAGGAACCTTTAACAAATTATTTTGGCTACTAGTAGGTTGGCTAGTGGTTACGATATTGGTTGTTATAGTTTCTGGCATCGGATTTCCAACGGACGAATCCCCATTGGTATTTTATCTGTCTGATAATGTATTGATGATGTTGCTGGGAACGACAACATTTAATGTGGTTGGGATATTCGCCATCGCTGCCAATTGGCTTTTCCCTAAGAAATAACTACCTCTTTCGCCATTCCCACGGAGGCATCGCCTTAGCCTCGCTAGTTTTCCAAAGCCCCAAATCATTATCTTGTGCAAATTTCTCAGCTAAATAGTAATACTTTCCCTTGTAATACTTCCGATAAACCCACGCACCACCATTGACCACCATGCGAGCGTTAATGTCTTTGCCGTTACTGTAAATAGTGCAAATGTCACGCTTGTATCTGTCTTTACCCGTGCAGTCAGCAGTTACCATTTTTTTACCGATAAAACTGGATAACATTTGTTTGGACTTCTTACCGAATGGCTGTTTGCGTTCGGGAGCGTCAATCCCTGATAGTCTGATTTTATGCTTATCGTGATTGTTGTCTAAAATAGTGACGGTATCCCCATCAGTGACCTTGATTACTTTGCCTGTGACTTCGTAGGCGAGGACTGGGGATAAAAGAGATAGCAAAATAAAAGCTATATATTTCATTGTCATATAACGTGAGGGATTTTAGGTTTTCTATTTTCTTTTGTCATAACATATTATCAATAAACTATCGCATATTCAAAACAGCTAATACCCTGAATGGCTTATCAATTCTTGCTACTAAAAAAAACTGAAACAAGAGCAGATATAATCCAAGCAGGAGCAATAAAACCTATTGATGATAGTGATGCAAGAATTAAACTATCGGCATCGCAAGCACTATGATTGGCACACGGAACCTTATGTGCAGAGATTATAACTAAAGACAACCATACAATAATCCCTGCAGTTACCCCCTTACTATTCATATCTTCTGGTTTCATATATCATATCAACTTTCTATAACTTCTTAATACACCCGACTGGATTAATCCAGCTTACCCGCCACGCCATACAACTTTACCCAACACTTGGAAATAATTGCCGTATTGGGTTTCTTCGCCTTTTTGAGTTTGCATCGGCTCATACTTTTCTTTATTGTGGCTAATAATTTTAACTTCGCCGTCAATATTTTGTAATTCTTTAACGTAAAATTTATCTTTGAAGATTAGGGCATAGACTTCGCCATCGGTAATGTCAGTATCATCAATATCAATTAAAACGGTATCGTGATTAAATAAATACGGTTCCATACTATCACCACGCACATATAATCCTTTTAAGCTATCAGGATTTAATCGTCTTGCCTTAAACCAGCCCTTTCGGAAAAATAAAGGGTCATCTTCTTGTTCACGGACAATCCAAACAGCATTACCTTTACCAGCTGATAAGCGAATATCATAAATAGGGATTTGCTTGTGGGTTTTACTACGGTCGCCATCGCCTAATATGGCGACGGTGTTAGTTTGTGGGATAAGATTATTATTTGGGTCAATGCCCACCATTAGCCACTCAACCGATACATTAAGGGCATTGGCTAATTCATTAGAAAATTTACTTGTCCCTTGTGGACGTTCTTCCAATGCAACTAATGATGGTAATGGCATTCCTGTTTTTTGTGATAGTTCAGGACGTGACAAACCTAATTCTAATCTACGTTGCTTAACTCTTTCGCCTAATTTCATTTATACCCGCCTTTTTTATTTTTAACTTTGCTAAAACTTGCATCTTTAGCGGGTCTTTTCTTTACATTTCTCGCTAAAGTTGCACTGATTTTTGCAGGTAAATCAGTGGGAGCTATTTGAATATTTGGATAATGATCAATTAGCATTTTTGCAATATCATCGACGTGAGCAACACTTTTTTTATGACTCATTGCCTCTATGATTTGTTCTAATAAAGTCATTATATTCTACTTTGTTAATAATTTTTTAATATGCCCTATTGGGTTAACCCAACTAACCCACCATAAACGACCTCTTATCACCAAACCTCTTGATAATATTTCTTTACTGTCCAGATTTTCATCAGGAAACTCTGTTTTATTTATATTAAGAGAACGCAAAATAATGCCATCATCTTTAGTAATTACTTGTTTCAAGCGCTCCTCGCCATCAATAGTAATTAAATAAAGTTCTTCGTTAACCACATCGGTATAGCCTAAATCAATACCAACAGCCGCACCATTGGGAATAAGCATCTCATTACTTGGACCCTTAATACGTCCAACGATTACTTTTGAAGGGTCTCTGACCTCCCCTTTTTTTAATGTACCAAGATAAAACGGCATTGATCGGATATTTTGAAACTCCGAATTATTAACGCCATTCCCAGCCGCCATGCCAAAATCACTGGGAAAATCGACAGTAATCATATCGTCTATTTTGGGCAATTCATCAAGATTTTCGTAAAACAACATGCTGCCTTGATGGATTTTCTCCATTGGTTCAATACCGTCGGCAAGCCACTCTAAACGTACCTTTAATTCCCTAGCAAGTGCTGATGAATATTTAGACGATTTTCTTTTTTCTTTGATAATACTATCAATAGAAGAGGGAGCGGGAGCATTTACTCTCCTAGACAAATCAGCAAGATTATCAATGTAGTTATTTTCTTTTGCCCGTTCGATGGCAAGGACTAATCTTTCATAAAATTCCATTAAAATGTAATTTTAGTTTGTATATTTTACATAAAAATGTAAAATAGATTCTGCAAACGGCACTTCTATAGTGCCTCCTTGTGGGTTGTGGTAACCCCGCTAGGTGGGAGAGCTCAGCTCCCACCTAGCATTTATGAGTTACCACAGTTCGTTAAGTATTTACCACAACACTAAACGAGGTTACATAGTAAATGAAAAACCGTAAAAAATCTATACGTAAACGCAATAATCCTGCGTACGACAACATCATCAAAGCATTTCATTCTGCTTTAAAAAATCATTCCGGCGGCTTTGAAAAGTTTGCGAGTTACTACAGTCGCAACGCTTCAACTGTCAGAAATCAATTCAACATCAATCACGAAAATAAGATTACTTTCGATTTGTTAATGGAAGCAATCGATTATCTCGGTGGTGAACCTGTGCCGATGAATGCGATTTGCCATCTTGGCAATGGTCGATTTGTCGCAGATTATGATGCGTGTGATTGCAATCTTGACGATAGCGTAATGAATATGCTTGCCAGTGCAGGCGAGATTGTTCACGAATGTGCAATATCGTTGTCAGACGGTCAAATAGACAGACATGAGCGTGAAAGCATCAAAACCAAAGCAAAGACACTACAAGACGCTTTGGACAATCTACATTCAGCTTTAGCGGGGGATTTATGAACGAGCTAATTACAACAAGTAAAACTATTACTATGAGCAGTCGAGAAATTGCGGAGTTAACGAGCAAACGTCATGCAGATGTTATGCGAGATATTCGCAATATGCTGGCAGAGTTGCAGAGTGCAAATTTGCGTTTTGTTTGTAATTCAACAAGTTATATAGCACAAAGTGGACAGTCTTATCCGATGTATGAGCTTGATAGAGATACAACTGACACACTGCTTACTGGCTATAGTGCCGTTGCACGAATGAAAGTTATTAAGCGTTGGAGGGAGTTAGAAAACCAACAGCCACAATTACCACAAGATTTACCGACTGCATTAAGACTATACGCCGATGAAGTCGAGAAAAACCAATTATTAGAGCAAAAAGTAAAAGCAGATGCCCCTAAAATTGAGTTTTACAACGATGTCACGGGTAGTCGAGATTTAATCACCGTAGGCGAGTTAGCCAAAGTCTTAAACATCAAGTCACTAGGGCGAAACAAGCTATTTGCATTATTGCGTGATTTAAACGTCCTACGTTACAACAACGAACCGTATCAGTCATACGTCGATAGGGGCTGGTTCAAAATGATTGAAACAAAGTATCAAAAGCCCAACGGCGACATCTGTATCAACCTTAAAACAATGGTCTATCAAAAAGGTGTGGACGGCATTAGAAAACTCGTTATTCGTGAACTGGAGGTGGCGTGATGATAAATACAAAAGAATTGGGAATCGGGAATTATGCGCGTAGCAATGATGTGGTTTTGCAATTACAAATAGATGAAAATTTATCACTGAAATGGTTTGTTGTTGGCTCAATAGACTTTTGTTTCACAGCGAAACAAGCTAAAGATGGCATTAAACCCATCAAAATCACCCCCGAATGGTTAGAGAGGTTGGGGTTTGAGTTTGTGAAACCTTTATTTTTTCTCGACCTAGACACAGCCCAAGTCATTGTTGAACCGCATGGCGAGATGTGGCAAGTAAAAATCATTTTATTAGAAAACCAAGACAAACTAACACTGACTATTTGGTACGTCCATCAATTACAAAACGCCATTGCCTTAATGACAGGTGCAGAATTGACGTTAGGGGGCGATGTATGCAAATAGTCACCCATATCAATAACGCTAAATGCCTTGAATGGGGTATAAATGCTAATCAAGGGGCATTATTTGACATGCTCAATCAGGTCGCGTCTTGGGCTAAACCAATTGTCATAGATGGTCACGTATGGTACTGGGTTTCTCGAAACAAAGTGATTGATGAATTACCGCTTTATTACAGCAAACCGGATACCGTTTATCGACATCTCAAAGCACTCGCCGAAAAAAACTTAATCGGGTACAAAAAAGATGGCGAAAAAGATTTAATTATGCTCACAGAAAAGGGCAAAACTTGGAACAATAAAGTCGTTGAAAGTAGCTCGGAAATAAATCCGACGCTCGGAAATAAATCCGAAAACACTCGGATTGAAATCCGAAACAGCTCGGATTCAAATCCGACATATCAGCATACTAATACATCAGCAGTAGAAGATCAGAAAGATATAGCGCCTGATGGCGAATGTGTGTCTCATGAAACTGCTTTAAAAATTATTTCTGATTACAAAAAACCAAGATTCAGTAAATCGGATTTGATTTATGATTTTGGTATCAACAAAGAAGTTGCTGAAAGCTATCTTGAAGTCAGAACGGCTAAGAAATCCCCTTTGACAAAGTTGGCTTTCAAAAAATTGGTCAATCAAGCAAAAAAAGCGGAGCTTACGATTGAGCAAGTTATGACGACATGCGCTGAAAAAAACTGGGTAGGGTTTGAAGCAAGTTGGTTAAAACAATCCAGCACATCAACTGGCGAAAAAAACATAAGCACCGAGTTTGAAGACTGGACAAGTCCACAATGGGGATTAGGCGCATGAATTTTGATTTAGAAAATGCTTTTGAGCAAGAAACAACAATTTTTAATTGTGACAAGCACGGTGATGTTGAATGTACTTTTTTTGTAAACATTGGCGACATTAAACCGTATTGCCCAATCTGCGAAGATGAAATCGAGCAAAAACAAAAAAAAGAAAAGAAACGTGGGCTTATGCGCCAGCGGTTAGAGGGTTGCGGTGTTCCTGAGCGTTTCATGTATAAAAAATATATTGATTTTGAAACAGGCAAAGATAAGAAAAAAATACAAACGCTTGAAATTGTCAAGCAATACGCGGACAGCTTTAATGATCGCCTGCTAGGTGGCGACAATCTAGTTCTAATAGGCGGGCTTGGGACTGGTAAAACACACTTAGTTAGCTGCTTAGTTAAACAATTGGTCTATAGCGGTTATGCGGTAGAAATGGACACTTTAGCAGGTATTATCAGAAAAATCCGAGCAACTTGGAGTGACAAATATACGCACGAAGAAACGCTCTTTAAAAGATACGAAAAGATGGATTTGCTTGTCATTGATGAGGTTGGTGTAGGCAAGGGAAGTGATGACGAACGTAACATCGCTTATGAAATCATCGGCAGACGATACAACGCAATGAAGCCAACTGTTGTAATTTCAAACTGCAACACTGCGGCAATGGCTGATTATGTCGGCGAAAGATGTGTTGATAGATTGTTAGAAAAGGGCAGGGTATTAGCTCTTGACTGGAAAAGTTATCGCAGGGGTGGGGAATGAACGTACTAAGCCTCTTCCATCGATGATTGTAATTTTTAAAGGTGATGTATGAACAGACATAAATACACATACGACAACGGCAAGACAAGCGTTATTTACAATTCGGATTGTCTTGAGGCTATGAAATCCTTTAAGGATAACCAGTTTGATTTGGCAATTGTTGATCCGCCTTATGGTATTGATGTCACTAAAATGAATATGGGCGGGAGAAAGCGGACAAGCGAGGATAAGTACAAATCTTGGGATAGTCTTACCCCGAATGCAGAGTATTTTAATGAGTTGTTCCGTATCTCTAAAAATCAAATTATATGGGGGGGGAATTATTTCAAACTTCCTTGCAGTCAGTATTTTGCGATTTGGGACAAGGGGGAAACTATGAGCGGTAGAAGTTTTGCTGAGTGTGAGTATGCATGGGTCAAGAGTGGTGGAACAAGGTTGTTTAAACTTGGTCCGAATCAACTAGACAGAATACATCCCACTCAGAAGCCAGTAAAGCTTTATGAATGGCTTTTACAAAATTACTCAAAAGATGGCGACAAGATACTAGATACACACTTAGGTAGCGGCAGTAGTCGAATAGCTTGTGCTAAACGGCAAATGGAATTCACAGGATTTGAATTAGATAGCGATTACTTCAATGACAGTGTAGCTAGATTTGAGCGTGAAGTTAGACAAAAGGAGCTGTTTGTATGAATGTTTTTTACATAAGCGAAAAGGGTAATGAGCCTCATAGAAACTGTTTAGAGGAGATAAATAAATGGTTGGCGGACGGAGCTGTCAAAGTGACTTTAAGCCATCGAAAACTGACAAGAAGCCAACAGCAAAACAAAGTAATGCATATGTGGTTTAAGGACATTCAACAGCAGACATTTGAGCCGCTACATGAAATTGGGGGGCGGTGTAAGTTGCAATATTTTGTTCCTGTTTTATTGACTAGTGATAGTGAAAAGGCACAGCGATTTCAAGATGTTTGGCAGGTTATTGAGGTAAATACAAGTTATGAGAAGCAGGTAAAAATACTTGGTCTGAGTGACATAGCATCAACAAGTCAATTATCAAGCAAAGAGTTTTCTCAGGCGCTAACAGCAATGAGGGCGAATGAACAATGTAAATACTGGTTGCGTGACCCAGAATTACAAGGTTTGAGAATATAAAAATGGTGGGGTAAATAAAATGATTGGATTTTTAATAACTATGGCTTTTATGTTACTTGCTACCAGTTTGCTTTTTAAAAATATCAAACTAAGAGAAAAAATTGTGAACTTGAAATTAGAAAATGCAATGTTAGAAAAATCCCTTGCTGCGGTTAGAGAACTGGAGAGTGAACAAAATGAAAAACAAACCTAGCCCCGGCTCACCGGAAGCTGTAAATCAGGGTTGCACGTGTCCCGTCCTAGACAATCATCACGGCAAAGGGCAAAACGGACAGTTTTGGGTAAATAAAGACTGCCCTATGCATGGGGAAGGCAATGGTTAAAAGAACACCCGCCGATGATGCGTTTTCTAAATGCGTGAGAGCGAGAACAAACTACACCTGCGAACGCTGTCATAAACAATATGATAAAAGCTCCTCTGGGCTTCACTGTTCGCATAACTTCAGCCGGAGACATCGGACTATCAGATGGTGCAAAGACAACGCCATAGCCCTTTGTTATTCATGTCACGAATGGTTTGGCGGTAATCCTTTAGAAAGTGGAGATTGGCTAAGGAATAAGCTCGGTAACGGCATGATTGATATTCTCACAGAAAAGAAAAACAGTCGCGTAAAAGTACCGAAATTAGAAGAAAAGGATATTGCCAAACACTATCGGGAGCAATTGAAAATCATTGAGCAAAAGCGGTCGGACGGCGAAATGGGTTACATAGACTTTGAGAGTTGGCAATGAGCAATGAAGAGGTCATCTGGCATTTAGAACAATGGGGGCTGTGGTCACGACAAGATGGCACGGGCAGGCTGTCTAATACATCATCTGCTATGTTCTACGGATTGATACCCAACTCCAACGACGAGAGTGTGCTTATTACCGACGAAAAGGCCATGGAGATTGACGAGTGTATTTGTGCGCTAGACTTCTTTAATCGAGAAGCGTGGCTAGTGTTGATAATGAAATACTATTACAACATGACGACAACGTCTATTAGTCGGAGAATGGGCAAAGGACGGCCAAAGGTACAAAGTCTTGCAGAAACAGGGGAGGCTTTTGTAGCTGCTTTTTTGACTAAATAAAAATATTTAAAAATAATTAAAAAAGTAGTTGACTTATTACTACATTATAGTAATATATACACATCAAGACAACAAACGCCGCATCAAGTGGCAGGAATAGAAAAGATGACAATTCAAAAAGTATTTCAAAAAGTAAAAGAAGAAGAGAACAAAAATAATAGTAAACAATTGCGAAAGCTTTTAAAAACAGCTATTCAACAGAAACAAGATATCGTAAATATTGATGAAATGTTTGCTTTTTTTGGTTTCGAGGAAAGCAACGTTGATGGAATTTGGGTTGAAGACGCTGAATACGGCTGGCACGAAGCAAACTTAAGACGTACCTATTTTGAGCCTACGGACGCTGAGAAAGCGGAATTGATTTGCCACAAACTGGGCAAATATTCACACATTAACATTGATATTGAAAATGCTGTCGCAAAAAAATCGACTAAGCTATACGTATTTGGCAAAGATTCTGTGACTGCTGAGAATTTGAAAGATATTCCAGCTGAGCAAATCTTATACAAAAAGCAATATGCTGGGGAATACGGCACCGAAGTTGTAATGGTTGTCGCGATTTCAGAAAAAGCCATTGATTTACGATTAGGCGAATAATGAAAATTACAATAGACAACAAAAAAGCCCTCGTTAAGAATCGCACACTCTGCGATTCCGAGGGTTTTTATCGCCTTACTTTGATTATTGAAAATCAGGAAAAGAATATCGTTTTGAGTGAGGAAATGATTGGCAAAACGGAGGTTTATTATAAAATCATAATAAATGGAAAAACCAAATTGCGTAAGTTTGTACTTAATGCCGATGAGGCGGAGATATTTAAAAACTACATACTAAACCGCAAACTTTTCACGTTTCAAAACTGGAACGAACTCGGTGATGCGGAAAGGAAAGCGCCTGAATTATGGGGCGAGGCTTTTAAAATGGGCGGCAAACTATGTGCATACAAGTACGCAGAGCCTTATATTTCGCCAGAGCAGCGAAAGCAAATAGCCAAAGAAAAAAAGTATAAAAAAGAAGCCGAAAAAGCCCATCAAGTCGCTTGCTTGCTTGGGCTGCCCGAATTAAAAGGTTCTGAAAAGCAAGTTATTTGGGCAGAGCAAATCAGAGCAAAATACTTTCAAGACACACAAAAAAATGATATTAATCCATCTGCTAAAAAGGTGAAAACCGCAAAGTGGTGGATTGACAATCATAAGAGTATATTGCGATGAAACTCCGCCCCTACCAATCTGACTTATTCCAGCAAGTTATCAATTTACAGGATAACTTGTTGGTGCAACTTGACACCGGCGCAGGCAAAACGCCGATTATCGCAAAATTAGCCGAGCATTACGAGCATGTCGCTATCGTCTGTCACCGCAACATACTTATCAAGCAAGCCAGTGAAAAGCTAGCCATGTGCGGTGTTGAGCATGCGATTATGGCCTCCAATCAGACTAAAAAAATCAGTGCCGGTAATAACTTTGACAAGACCGGGGCGCACTTTATCAATCCAAAAAGTACCGTCATTCTGATAAGCATCGACACGTTTAATAGTCGTTTAAAAGCCGGTAAAAAAACGTTAGATAACTCACAAAATTGGATTGTCTTACTCGACGAAGCCCATCATTTCGCTGAAGAAAACAAATGGGAGACGATTCAGCAGTATTTGAATTGTCGTGTTGTAGGCTTTACAGCTACGCCATTGCGCGGCGATGGACAGCCGATGTTGAAAAAATTTGATGGCTTTTTTGATGACATTATCCAAGCCAAAGGTTATGAAAATAATGCAACAGAAACGCTAATATCGCAGGGCTATTTATCTGAATACGCAGCTTATTATTGTCAGCCGATGGAAGTGGACACGTTTGACGATGACGATTATGCGTATGAAATTGTGGAAAGTCAGTCGTCCGGTGCTGATATGCAGCTTCAGAAAGTTTTAAATTTAGGAACTTGCGTATATGAACGTGTTTTAAATTATGATGAAGATAAGCAAAAAAGAGACGTTCTCAGTAAAACAGCGCTGGATACAGTGTTAGATAAATGCCAAGGCAAGCAAACACTAGTTGTTTTTCCACGTATTGAAATTGCAAAATCATTTATTGAACAAGCGCGACAAGTAAACCATAGCGCACAAACAATACATTCAGAATTACCGCAGTACGAAATCCAGCGCATTTTAGCCGCTTATGAACGTGGCGATATTAAAACTTTGGCAAGTGTAGATATGATAAATGAGGGCTTTGATTTACCGGCCGTTGATGCTTTGATTTTATGTCGCGATGTACGTTCGTTTGGTTTTTACCGACAAATTTGCGGACGTGTTTTGCGGCCCAAACCAGGCAAAAAAGCGGTTATCTACGATTTAACCGGGGCATGTATTCCTCGCCATGGCTTACCCAGCGACCCTGTCGATTGGCATCAAGCACAAATTGGACAAGTTCGTAAAGACTTGAAAATCTGCCCGTTTTGTAATGCTTATATCAAGCGTAAATACGAAGTTTGCCCGCATTGTAATGCTCTGCTCCCGGACGACCGCAAAGCAAAAAAAGGCAGTGAAATGACTGTCAGTGAATACTTATCAGAATTACGTGAAGTACACCGACAACAAGTCGCAGAAATTGAGCGAAAACGTCTCAAGGCAGAACAAAAAGCGCAGGCAGAAAAAACATATAATGAGACTTACATTGACCATAATTGCTATTTTGCGACTACATTTGTCGGCAAGCGTTGTCAGTATTTTTTTGATGCACTAAAAAAAGAATTAAAATATCTTCCGTACGCCAATTACAATGATTTTTTCATCAAAAACAAAGACAATTTCAATGATTTGTCATTTTATATCGGCATATTTACCGCCGATTTTGATGATAATAAAAAGACACAGTGCCGGGCACTGTATGAGAAATACAAATGATTACTTTAATTAACGACAGCGCTAGGAACCGCGCCGGACAATTTGACCTTATTTGCACTGACCCGCCGTTTGAGATGAGTGGGGGCGAACTACACGCGATACTCAGCAATTATAATTTTGAACACTTGCTGTTAATTGCCTCAATGCATCAGATTTTGACTTTCTCCAAGCATACCGATTTGGAGTTTAGTTTTGATATGGTCGTTAGTCACGTTAAGCCGAAAAAGTCACGCAATTATCATCAGCCAAATTACCTACACAGTAATATTGTTTATTTTAAAAAAGCTGGTGTACCTTCGGTATTTGATAGACGACTTGTTAAGCGACACGACCATTACAGCGATACTAAGACAAATTACTATCCGAGCGTTTTTCACGCGCCGAAAACAGATTTAGTCTATAAATACCAAAAAAATCAGAACATGATAAATGATTTAATTGGTGCGTTTGATGTTCATTCTGTCTGCGACCCGTTCGCCGGTAGCGGCACAGTTGGGCTTGCCTGTCTTGAACACGGCAAAGACTGTACGCTGATTGAGCGAGACAAAGAGGCTTTTGAAATAATGAAACAGCAGTTTGATTGTTTGGGAGAAAAATATGAAATACTTTAATCACATAACCGTTGATACCGGGCATACGCGAAAAAGTTATCGTGATGAAGTTAGTGACGATGTTATTGCAACGATGACAGACTGGGTTCGTCGCATGAAAGAAGACAACGAAATTATTAACATTTACGATAATTACACATGCCAGTTGCTGCATATCAATTCAAAAATGGCCGACTTTATTGTCGGCATAGATAACGACGGCGTTGAGTGTGATGTGTTACGTTTTACTGTTTGTTTGCACTCGCGATATAAACAGAAAGCATGGTATACGGTTGACGGCAAGGGAAAAGCTCCGCAAGCACCGTTTATTTCAGTAAAATTTATTAATGTCTTGTTTGCCGAGCCGGCACTGGGTGACTTTGAGCGTTGCTTAGCTTGGGGATTTTTGGAGTACGTGAAAAATGGCGAATAGTAATACAAGGCACAGCAAACAATTACGTGCCAAATCTGCAAAAAAAGCACGTGAAAAGATTTTAAACACAGGTGGAATATCTATTAATGTACTTCTTAAAAAAGAAGATGGAGCTGACGAATTGCGAGAATTGATTAACAAAACGGGAAGTAAAAGCGCTGCGATTAAGTATTTGATTAAAATATTCCAAGAAAATCAAAACTAAATTACAAATAAAATCAATTAGATAAAAATTATTTTAAAATTTTCTTGCAAAGTGTATTACAATAAACTATACTGAACTCAGTAGGTTGGAGAAGTATGTATAAAAATCGTACTTCTCTTTTTTATTGCCTGAAACTGAAACATAAAAACTGCTATTTCACTTTAGCAGTTGAAAACGAAATAACACGCCCGACACGCCTCTTCACAATGCGGACCAGGTCGGGTTTTTATATAAAATTATTCAACACAAAATAATTATCTAATCCCTGCCTTATCGGTGGGGCTTTTTATTTGCATGACAAAAAGACAACCGCACAGATACTTGCTGTTTCTGTTGTTTTCTATCACATTTATACCGCTTGCTATTGTATTGTCACTCATCACGTCACTATACGAATTGAGCTTATCGCCGACAATCGGGGTAATACAAGAGTGGTGGTTAATGATGAAAGAGGAAACGAATTACATAATCAAACACTATAAAGCCGCTTAATTGCGGTTTTTTTATGCGAGAAAGAAAATGTACAGATTATCAAAACGAAGTAAAAAGAACCTCAAAGGCTTGCATCCTGATTTAGTTAAGGTGGTTAAGCGAGCAATTCAGATAACTGAGCAGGATTTTATGGTGATTGAGGGCAAACGCACTTTGAAAAAACAAAAGTGGCTAAAAGCTCACGGTTATAGCTGGACGCTAAAGTCTAAACATATTGATGGGTTGGCGGTTGATGTCGTCCCTTATCCTATTGACTGGAATAGCTTAGACAAGTTCCATAAAGTTTACGAAGCATTTCACAAAGCTGCCTATGAGCTGGGTATAAAAATCCGCTGGGGCGGCGACTGGAATATGAATGGCAAGTACCGTGATGAAGTTCGTCGAGGTGTGTATGACGGCGGGCATTTTGAATTGAGGGGTTGTAAATGAAGCTAGTACATAATTGGCGTGACTTTTACAAGATGTGGACAGTGTGGTTATTCTCCGCACTGACTTTAATTCCCCTGATTGAGGAGCAATGGGGTTATTTTGGATCACTTGTTCCAGAGAAATACCACCCTTACGTAATGGCCGGATTTGGTGTTGCCGGTGTTGTTTTGCGATTGGTTAAACAAAGCAATGTTGGGGAGAGCTCATGAAAAAGCTATCTTTAGTTATTGGAGCATTGGGATTTGCCTGTCTTGGGCTTTATTCAGAAATCAAAACAGGAAGCGGCACTTTCTTCTACATTGGTAGTTTTGTTTGTTTTCTAGGACTGATTGAATGATAAACAAAATTAAAGCATACGCTATCGCCATTGGCACAATCTTAGCGACAATTCTAACACTCGGCGGATATGCTAAGTATCAGAAACATCGAGCAGATAAAGCCGAACGTGAAGCAGAGGAAAACAAGCGTATTGCTGAACAGGCAGAAATGATACAAGAACAAATTAATAAAAAGCAACAACAGAACAATGAAGCAAACAAGAAGCATCATAAGAACATTCGCAACCGTACTTTTTTTGGCAAGTATAACAGCGTGCGCAAGTAAGCCGACATATCATTTACCCAAGTGTCCCATTGAGCCAATCTACCCGGCAATCAAAGATGACGACTTACAATGTGTTGATGACGACATTTATACACTCATCGCAACAAACATTATGCAAAGAGATAACTACATAAATAAATTAAGGGCTTATTGTGATGACTGAGAATAGTTGGCATCTAGAAAAAAAGGTATCCATCGGGCATTTGACGACGACGATTATGATTGCTGTTTCTGCGATGTTCTACATTCAGAAAATGGATCAGCGCATTAGTTTACTTGAACAACGGGTACAGATTGAAGTTGAGCGAGCGGAAAAGGCTGAGCTGGAAATAGCTGAACGAGTAAGACGGACGAGACAAGAAAGCAAAGAAGAACGCAAACAAATGGCGGGTGATATGCGCGCGGGATTCGATAAGATAAATACTAAGCTTGATAGAATGATGGAAAAGGTCACGGAAAGCAATACAAAAAAGGTAAAGATTTAATGCCGAGGGCTGTAAGAAGATTAACTAGGCAAACAGGTAAAGCACCATCAGTTAATCTTGGTAAGAGAAAGAATGCAGGGCAAAGAGGTTATAACAGCAAATGGCAAAAGGCGAGAAAGACTTATTTGCAAAGCAATCCGTTATGTTTCTTTTGCAAGGAGAATGGAATAATCAAATCGGCTACTGTGGTCGACCACATTATCCCGCACAAAGGAAATCAAAAACTGTTTTGGGATAAAACAAATTGGCAGTCACTTTGTACACATTGCCACAATTCAATTAAACAAAGAATAGAGAACGGGAATAAGCCAGTAAAATATGGGCAGGATGGTTATCCTGTATAAAAGGTAGGGGTGGGGTAAAAGTTCAGGACAAAACTCATTCTGACCGCCCCCGAAGTCTTTTTTTATTACTAACCCGATATTTTCCTCGCGCGCGCGAATAATTTATGACAAAGAAAAAAACAAGAGTTGATACAGTAGCAGGCAATCAAGAGGCCTTTGCTAATGCTACAAAGGTTATTAAGCCACCCAAGGAATTAAATGATAAAGAGTTGTTCTATTGGGAGTACATAGTCGAGGCCAGGCCAATAAATGATTGGACTAGGATTGATTTAATGCATGCTTGGAATCTGGCTAAATTAATGTCGCTACAAGAAGACACTTACAACGATTTGGATTCAGAGGGGCGAACAATCAAAAATGACCGAGGCACACCGATTGATAATCCTGCTATTAGCCGACTAGATAAACTAACTAGATTAGTCCTAGCCGCGTCAGCTAAGTTAAAGATACATGCCGAGGCTACAGTTGGAGAAAGTCGTGATATGGCTAAACGCTCAACATCGCAAAGACGGGCTAAAGCTAAGATTGAAAAAGCTGATAATTTAATTGCAAGACCGTTAAATTAAAGATGACTCGAGCAAATAAGGTAATTAAGTTTATTGAAACTTTCTGTTTTGTCCCCGAGGGGGTGAAAGTAGGTCAGCCGATAAAGCTGTTGCCATTTCAAAAAAAGTTTGTCCGTGCTGTTTATGACAACAAAGTGCCTACCGACAAGGCTATCTTATCAATTGGGCGTAAAAACGGTAAGACGGCGTTAATTGCTTGCTTATTGTTGACTCATTTAGTTGGCCCAGAGGCAAAACAAAACAGTCAACTAGTTTCTGGTGCAATGTCACGTGATCAAGCAGGGATTGTCTTTAATCTTGCGGTTAAGATGATAAACCTTAACCCTGAGCTATCGGATATCATTCATATAGTGCCGTCAAGCAAACGATTGATAGGCTTGCCGATGAGTACGGAATACAGAGCATTGGCAGCAGATGGCAAAACTGCACAAGGTTTGTCACCTATTTTTGCGATACTTGATGAGGTCGGGCAGGTTCAAGGGCCGCAGTCTGATTTTGTCGATGCGATTGTCACCGCTCAAGGTGCGCATGAATATCCTTTGTTAATTGCCATTTCAACACAAGCAGCGAGTGACGCTGATTTATTGTCAATTTGGATAGATGACGCTAAAAACAGCGAAGACCCACATATTGTTTGTCATGTTTATGAGGCCGACAAAGAAGCTGGCGTTATGAATAAAAAAGCATGGAAAGATGCTAACCCTGCGCTTGGAAAGTTTAGAAGTCTGCGGGATATGCAGAAACTAGCGAGCAACGCTGACCGAATGCCATCGGCCGAGAATGGATTCAGAAATCTAAACCTTAATCAAAGGGTGTCCACAGTTTCGCCGTTTGTAAATATCGCAAGCTGGAAAGCCTGCGGGGGTATTCCAAGAAAATTGGACGGTATGAAAGTTTACGGCGGGCTAGATTTGTCAAGTCATGCTGACTTAACAGCGTTAGTTTTAGTTGCGCGTGATGATGATGGACGCTTACACGTTGAGCCTCATTTTTGGACTCCTAAAGAGGGCTTGATTGAACGTTCTAAACGCGACCGCTCACCTTATGATGTTTGGGCTAAACAGGGCTTTTTACACACCGTAGAGGGTGCAACTGTTGATTATTCTAAAGTAGTTAAGGACATCTTAGAAATGACAAGTGGCTATGATGTTGAGGGTATAGCGTTTGACCGTTGGCGAATTGATTTATTCAAAAAAGAATTAGACAAGGAAGGTGCTGCGTTACCGCTAATCGAACATGGACAAGGGTTTAAGGATATGTCGCCGAGTTTGGATATTTTAGAAAGCGATATTTTAAACAAACGCCTTAACCATGGTTGACGGAATGGTAGCTTTAACAATGGCGGTTGGTGCGATTGGTTCTGCCCCCGAGCCAGTAGATGTTGATGATTATTTAGGAAATATAGTAATAGCATGAATATTGTAGAAAATACGGGTTTCTGGTCACGTTTGTTTTTCTGGACTAAGCCGCAATTAGAAAAGGGCGACCAATCATCAAACTTTGGCAGTAGTTCCACGGAAAGTGGCGAGAATGTATCCGCTGAAACATCACTTAAGTTATCCACAGTCTGGGCGTGTGTTGGTTTAAAGTCGCGAACGATTGCGAGTTTATCACTGCATTTACGTGATGATGAGAAAAAGCACGCTATAGACCACGATTTGTACCGTATTTTATACTCAACACCTAATGCGGATATGTCGGCGTTTGTATTCTGGCAAGCAATGGTCGCAAGTATCGACCTATGGGGTAACGCCTATGCGTTAATTCACCGCAATAGTAAGCGTGTAGTATCGCTAGAAATCTTGTACGCCCGTGATATGACAACAGTTCGCACTGAAAATGGCGAAATTGAGTACCATTACGATACAGGTGAGTTAAAAAAACAGATTTACTCTGAAGATGATATTTTCCACATAAAAGGCTTTACTTTAGACGGTTTGACTGGATTATCAGCTATTCAATATGCTGCAGAAACGCTAGGCGGACAAAGAGCTGCGGATAAAGCTGCGAATAAAGAGTTTAAAAACGGGTTAAAAGTCGGCGGTTTCTTAAAAACCGGTGAAAAAACACTAACTAAAGAACAGCGTGAGCGGTTGAGGGATAGTCTTTCTATGTTCTCACAACCTGAAAATGCGGGCAAATATATGGTACTTGAGGCGGGTATGGACGTTGGCGGTACGAACAATATAAGAATGAATCCAGCAGACGCTCAATTATTAGAAACTCGCAATTTTGGCGTGGAAGAAATATGTAGAATGTTCGGCGTTCCACCGCAATTAATCGGGCATACCAATAAAGCAAGCAGCTGGGCGAGTTCATTGGAAAATATGAATATGGGCTTTTTAACTTATACGCTCACGCCAATTTTAAAAACTATTGAGCAAGAAATCAGCAGGAAACTATTATCACCTGCTGACAGAAAGAAATACAAAGCTAAGTTCAGTGTAAACAGTCTTATGAGGGCTGATAGCAACTCGCGCGCTAGCTTCTATACGCAAATGCTACAAAATGGCGTGATGACAACAAACGAAGTCCGACAATTAGAGGATTTACAGCCTGTGGACGGTGGAGATACGCTCAGGGTGCAATTAAATATGACAACAATTGATAAAGTTGGGGATAAAGAATGAAGTATAAACACTTAGATTTTGAAATTAAAGCCGTCAAAGATGACGGCTTTTTTAGTGGTTACGCCAGTGTCTTTGATGTAGTCGATAGCTACGGCGATATTGTCCGAAAAGGGGCGTTTTTACGCTCAATTGATGATTTTAAAGAAAAGGGCAAAATGCCACCTGTTTTGTGGCAGCACCGTCCAGACAGTCCAATCGGTGTTTACACTGATATGAAAGAAGACGACAAAGGGTTATATGTCGAGGGAAACTTGCTTGTTAACGACGTTCCGCAAGCCAAAGCTACTCATGCTTTGTTAAAAGCCGGTGCGATTAATGGTTTGTCGATTGGTTATAGGGTTAATGAAGGGAAATGGGGCGAGAACGATCATTACGAATTACTAGATTTAAAACTGTTTGAAGTTTCAGTCGTCACATTCCCTGCGAATGAAGAAAGCCAAGTTGATGTTGTCAAATCTAAGATTAATCACGGTGAATTGCCGACATTACCAGAGTTTGAGAAGTTCTTGCGTGAGGCAGGATTTTCCAAAAACCAAGCCACTGCTATTGCTTCACGTGGTTTGCGTACGTTACTGGGTGAGCCAGCACCGAGTTTGCCAAAGCCACCGATAACGTCAAGGCTATTGCCGAAGAAGTTAAAGGGCGTATGGAAAAAGGCGAAACCAACATCGCTAGTGTAGCTGAAAAAGCCGATGAAGCGTTAAAAAACTTCAACGATTTAAAAGCAAGTGTTGAAGAAATCGAGCAAAAACAAGCAAGGCGAGGCGAGAATACAGCGGAAAAAGTCAAGTCATTGGGCGAAAGTCTGGTTACTGATGAACGTTTTGAAGGCTTTAAAAATCAATTGGTACAAGGTCAATCGTTCCGAGTATCGACAAAAGCGTCTGTTACCTCTGCCACGTCTGGCGATGGTGCGGCTGGTGTTTTAGTTGAGCCTGATAAAGTCGGAATTATACCGCCTCTTACTCAACGACTGACCGTACGTGATTTGTTAATGCAAGGTCGTACTGATAGTAATACAATCTCTTGGATTCAAGAAACGGGCTTTAACAATAACGCCGATACGGTCGCAGAGGGTGGATTAAAGCCGCAATCTGATATCTCTTATGAAGATAAGACGACTAAAGTACAAGTTATTGCCCACCACATGAAAGCGTCTAAACAGATTCTTGATGATGCACCAATGTTACAAAGTACGATTGACGGTCGTATGCGCTACGGTTTGAAACTGAAAGAAGAGATGCAATTGTTGTTAGGCGATGGCTCAGGTTCTAACTTGCACGGTATTATCCCACAAGCAACCGCCTTTGCTGACCCTGCGAGTATGGCGAAATACACTATCATTGACCAATTGCGTTTAGCTCAGTTACAAGCAACATTAGCAGAGCTACCATCAAGCGGCGTTGTACTTAACCCGATTGATTGGGCTAAGATTGAGTTAGAGAAAGACGGGCAAGGTCGTCATATTATTGGTGTGCCGCAAGGTACAGCTAATCGTACATTGTGGGGATTACCAGTCGTTGAAACGCCATCTATTGCCGCCGGCAAGTTCTTAACTGGTGCGTTCAAAATGGGTGCGCAAATCTTTGACCGTTGGGATATGTCAACAGGTATTGCTACTCAGAACGAGGATGACTTTATTAAGAATATGATTACTATCCTTGTGGAAGAGCGTCTAGGGCTTGCGGTTTATCGCCCAGAAGCGTTTATCACAGGTGATTTAGTGGCGAAAGTCTAATCATTAATAACCCCCTTAATTGGGGGTTATTTTTATGGAGCGATTATGAAATATAAAGTATTAAGACAACATTTTAGCGGCAACACCGTTTATCAAGAGGGTGACACGCGAGAATGTGACGAACGCAAAGCCAGCGAGTTAATCAAAAACGGGCTGATTGAAAAAGTTAAAACAACAAAACCACCTCAAAACAAAGCAAAGCAACCGCATAAAAACAAATGATTACACTAACAGACATTAAACAACAATGTCGATTAGATGAAGATGACACCTCAGAAGACGCTTTATTAGGGCGTTATTTAGCTGCTGCCAGACTGGCGGTTTCTCGCCACATTGACCGTCCTATATTTGACACAGAAGCGGACAAAGGCGACAAAGAGGGCGTTGTCATTGATGAAGTTTTAGAAATGGCTATTTTATTATTGATTAGTCACTTTTACGAACATCGTGAGGCGACTTCTGAGATTGAATTGTACGAATGTCCATTGGGTTATGACAGTTTAATCCACCCATACAGAAAAATAGGGGTTTAAATGCAAGCGGGCAAATTAAGGCATAGAGTTAAAGTACAATCCAAGACTTTTACACAAAGCCCCGAAACGGGCGAAATGGTCGAGAGTTGGAGCGATGTATTTACAACATGGGCAAGTATTGAGCCTATTTCTGTCAAAGACTTTATCGCCTCTGGTGCGGAGCAATCACAAGTAACCGCCCGTATTGTTATGCGCTATAGAAATGTTGACAGCACTATGCGAGTGACTTACCGGGAAAAGATATACAACATCAAAGGCGTGCTATCTGACCCAAAAACAGGCAAAGAATACGTCACCTTAGCGGTTAGTGAGGGTGTAAACGATGGCTGACGGCGTTAAGTTTAGGTTTGAAGGTGCTGAGGAGTTAAAAGAGCTTTTAAAGGACTTATCAACTGACATGGCTAGACGCTCAACGTCAAGGGCTGTACGTAAATCTTTATCAGAAACACGGGATAAAGCTAAGGCAAATGCTCAACAAGTAGATAATCCTGACACTAAAGAAAGTATTGCGGGTAACATCGCAACGCGAGTTAGTGCAAAAAGGTTTAAATATCAAGGCGTAATCAAAGGTAGTGTCGGTGTGCGTGGCGGCGCTAAAAAAGGCAAAGAGGGCAAGTACGGCGATACGTGGTACTGGCGATTGTTAGAGTTTGGTACGTCAAGAATACGCGCTAGACCAATGTTACGCCCTGCCTTTAATCCAAGCCAAGTTACCGATGCTTTTTCTGAATCAATGCGGCAAGAAATCGCAAAAGAAATCGCAAAACACCCCAAGCATACCAAACGATGAACATATTTAAAGTTGTTGCAAATAATAATAAATGCAAAGAGCTACTAGGGGAAAGCCCTACTAGATTCTATCCGCACGGAATAGAGCATGACGAAACCCCTTATGCTGTCTATCAAGTTGTTGCGGGTTCGCCTGAGAATAATCTCAGTCACCGCCCTGATTGTGATAGCCACGTGATACAAGTTGACGCTTATGCAAAGACTTATCAACAGACTTTAGAAATTGGCGTAGCTATTCGTGACGCCATCGAATTGAATTGTCACATTACATCATGGAGGGGTATTTATAGAGAATCAGAAACTAAACTTTTCCGGCTATCATTCGATTGCCGCTGGTGGTCAAACCGCTAATCATTCATAAATCAAACTACAAGCACCTTTTTGGGTGCTTTTTTATTGTCTAAATTTTTCAACTAAAGGAGCTAAAAATGGCTATTAAAACACAAGGTACTAACATCTGGTACGTAAATCCCAAAGTAGGCGACGTTAAAGAGGTCGGCTGTCCTACTAACTTTAATCCCGGTGATGGTTCACCAAATAAGATTGACGTTACTTGTCTGAGTGAGCGAAAAACAAAACAGTATGTCGCAGGACTTCAAGATACTGATGACGCTAGTATCACAATCAATTTTGACCCAAACAATGACAGTCACAAAGGTTTGTATGACGAATACAACAAAGACGTTCGCGATAAGTTGAAGTTTATTGTTGGCTGTTCTGACGGTACTTCTGCCCCAACGTGGGATAGTGGCGCTAGTGAGTGGGCAATCCCTACTGACCGTTCATTCTTGCAATTTGAGGGTGAAATCGCCTCTTTCCCGTTTGCATTTGAGCCTGATAGCGTTGTCGAATCAGAAATCACAATCACTCGTAGTGGTCGATTGCAACCATCATTCAAGGTGTAAGCATGGTTAAAAATGTATTAACAGCAAAAAATCTGACAAATTGTTTCATTGGCAAACCTGTAGAAAAAGAGATTACTTGGCATAACGGTGATAGTGAAAACACTGCCACTGTTTATGTTAAGCCTCTTTCTTATCACGAGGCAATGGGCGAAATTGACGCAATGAATGACGGCAAGGATAACAGCCAAGCCGTTGCCGCTCGTATAGCCTCATCTATTGTTGACGAAAAGGGTAATTCTGTATTTACACCGGGTGATGTTGACGGTACGGCTAACCCTGAACGTGGAGCAATTTGTTCTAGTTTAACCATGGCATTACTAACCGCTATTGGTGAGGTAAACGGACTGGGAAAGGGCTAGATGACGAGGCTGAGGCATGGTGTGAGCTGGTGCTGAATGGTATCGGCGGACACACCATCGCCGAGGCAAGGCAGAACATTAGTTATGCTGAGTTTCAACTATGGCAATCTTACCGGCAGAAACGCGGAAGCCTAAATATAGGTATGCGATTAGAAGAAAATATCGCAATGCTTACAACTATTTACGTAAACAGCAAAAGAGGCAAAGGCGACAAAGCATTAAAGATTTACGACTTTGCCCCGCATCTAGACAAGCCACAACAAGAATTGCAGGATATCATGGGGCAGTGGGCAGACTAGCCATTCATTTATCAAACGGCTAGCTGTAAAGGCTTACCCAGTGCAGACAAAGCTAGCCCGATAGTATCAATCTTAGTCTTATGACGTGGTTTTAGCAGTCGTTGAACCTCTGGCGGTGTTAAATCGGCTTTGCGTGCCAATTCAGCTTTATTTAAGCCTTTTTCTAACATTACATTGTGCAAAAGCACTTTTGCATAAACACTTTCATCGATAGCTTCAGCATCAGAATGTCCGCAGGTGATAGCTTCGGGAATATCCCGAAAAGTTACAGTAATGCCGTCATCGGCACGGTCAAAGTTTGCGTAATAGTACATGGTTTTCTCCCTAGTAATAATGAGGTAACAATAATCAAAACAAGCTAGTTAGGGTTTATTTCAACCCTAACTGTTTTTTAATTCCCTCCACCGTTCCCGTTGGTAATTCTTGTGCTGGGTGGCGCGGGAGGTGGCTAATCCTGCCTTTGTAATACAGCTTTAAGTGTTTTTTACCTTGTGCTGTTTTTACGCCTTGCTTTTTTAGCCATTTTAAAAACTCGCTTTGTTTCATTGCCACCTCTTTGTTGTTTTGTTGAGTACATTATATACAAAAATGTAAACATTAGCAAGTATTTTATTTACAAAAATGTAAATTATTTTATGATGGGTAGTTATTTAATTCTCATCTTGTTTGATGTATGATTGAAACTCTTTGATTATTAATTTGGAGTGGTTATGAAAAAGATAATTTTACTTTGTTTAGTTTCTGTTTTGGCAGGGTGTTCGATGGCTGATTATCAGACAACGCCAAATTTACCAGAAAACATTGGTATAAAAGCAAAAGGCAAGTATTATTATGTTGATAATGTTAATTTTAATTACCCTAATTTAAGTTTTGATAAAGCTGAACAATGCGCCTCTTTGGAAATAAGCAATGATACACAAAATATCAGTGTGACTTCTCAGCCTCTTATGCCAGCAGGAGCACCACAAGCAAAATTTGGCGGAGGAAATGTTATTTTAAGTAGAAGTGCAAATGCAATAGTTGCGGCTGGTAATACATCTGCTGCTGATGGGTTAGTAAAGCGTTTCTACTTATTCAAGGTCTTGCTTACGAAAAAAGATACAGGTGTTAGCGTAAGGTTTTCTAACATAAAAACATCAATAACAACATTTACAGGTGCGTCATCAAGCGGTGTGAACCCCACGCCTCTTGGGGCTTGGGTAGGGGCAAAACCTTTACTAGCTTATAATGAACTGAAAAACATATCTGATAATATTGCAAACTGTATGAAATAATTTTTTTGATTGTTTACTTATCAAACCCTCTTAATTGAGGGTTTTTTATTGCCCAAATTATTTTATGAGTAAGGCGGAACGTTCTGCAAGTAATTATCGCCGCAAAGTACAGCGCGAAATGCGTGCGGCTAATCGTGAAATAAGACGGGCAGCAACAGTAGCCAAAACTTTAGCGGGCGGATTTGTAGCACGAGAGGTTATACGATATGCTGACGCTTGGACAACGGCGACTAACCGGCTAAAACTAGCTACTGACACTCAAAAAGAGTTAGCACAAGCCCAAAAAGCAGTATTTAATATCTCGCAAAAGACACGTTCAGATATTGGGGCTACTGCCGAGTTGTATCAACGATTGTCGATGAATGCTAGTAAGTATATCAAAGGGCAGCAAGACCTCGCTAACATTACCGAAACTGTTACTAAGTCAATTAAGTTGTCAGGTAGCGGCACGGCGGCAAGTCAAGCGGCTATTACGCAGTTTTCGCAAGCATTAGCCAGTGGTGTGCTACGTGGGCAAGAGTTTAACTCAGTCATGGAGCAAGCCCCACGGTTAGCTAAAGCTATCGCGGACGGTATGGGCGTACCAGTTGACCAATTGCGAGCATTAGCACAAGATGGACAAATCACTGCTGATAAGTTAATTGATGCCCTACGTTCACAAAAAGACTTTATTGATAATGAGTACAAAAACGTTATCCCGACTGTCGCTGACGGCTGGACTAATGTTAGCAACTCAATCCAAAAAGCAGTTGGTGAGATTAATAATATCTCAGGTGCTAGCAATGTGATGATTAGCGGTTTGCAATCCGCGGCTGCTTCAATTGATGGATTTACGAAAAACACCGAAGATTTAAAAACAACAATAGCGTTTGCCAAAAATGCGGCTATCGTCTTAGGTAGTGTTATGGCTGGCCGTCTAGTGGGTAAACTAGGATTAGCAACAAGAGCTACAACCATTCTTGCATCTGCTGAAACTTATTTGGGAAGAGTGTTTACCGTAACCCAGAGGAAAGGGGTGGCATTGGCGACAAAAATGGTCGTCATGAACGCTAAAACCAAATTACTTAGCCGGACGGTTGCTATTCTAGGTGGTCCAGTTGGTGCTGTAGGTGCATTGGCAACAGCGGCAAGCATGATGTATATGTTTGGCTCATCTGCTGACGCCACATCTAAAAAAGTGGCTAGTTTACGTGGTCAGATTGATTTGTTGTCAGGCTCATTGCAAACAATGACCAAATCTCAGGCTCAAGAAAAACTATTTGACTTAGACAAGTCTATATTTGATGCAAAGAAAAATCTGCAAAAGCTTAAAAGACAAATAGAAACTATTAACCGTGAAAGGACTGACAGAAAGAGAACAATAAGGCTATTTAATGATGATGGCAGTGAATACACAATAGAAACAGGTAACAATACCAAGGCATTAGAGCGTTTGCGGTCGCAAAGAAATTTGTATCTAGAAATGATACGAAATGCCACAAATTTGCAAAAGAAAGTTAAAGATATTTCTATCAACGGTAATCCCGCAATCAAACAAAATAAAGTAATTGCTGCTGCGGGCAGTGCAACTGGTAGTGAAAAAGCGGCAAAGCTCACACAAAAGTTAAACGATGATTATTTGCGCCTGACTTTATCAGCTAGGGAATATGCAATACACCAAGCTCGGCAAAATGGAGCAAGTGAATATCAGATAGCTTTATTAAAAAGAAACCTTGATTTAGAAGAAAAAATAAACGCTGAGAAGGGCAAAGGTGCAGCTATTGTTAATACAGCATTAAAAGCTCAACAGACAGAAATGAAAAAACTGTCTGGCAGTGGTTATCTTTCAAAAGCAATGTCATTTTTGCGACAAGTTGAGGGGTTTAGCAGTAAAGCGTATTGGGACGTAAATCATTATCGTACTGGCTATGGCTCAGATACAGTTACGCGTGCTGATGGTAGCGTTCATAGCGTGACCAAGAACACTAAAACCAATCGAGCTGATGCTGAACGTGACTTGGCTAGACGTTTAAATCAAGAGTTTGTACCAAGTGTTAAGCGTATTATCGGGACAGCTATTTTTAATGGATTGACCGAGGGGCAAAAAGTCGCAATGATTGGATTGCGGTATCGCGGCGATTTGCGGAAAGGCGGCTCTATTGCCAAGGCCGCTCAAGCTGGTGATATGAGCGGTGTCGTTAAAGCTATTGAGCGTATTGCGGCAAATGTACAGGATAAGGGCGTTAAAAACCGATTAATGAGAGAAGCCCGCCTATTTGGTGGCGGCGGGTTTTCAAGCGATGGTTTTGTACAAGAACAACAAGCAGTTGCACAGCAAATAAAGGATACACAAGATGCTTTTGCGAACTTAACAGGACAACTGCAAACCGCTGATGAAAAACGGCTGGCTACGCTTAAACAGCAATTAGAAATCATTAGTAACATGCAACTGTTAAAAGATGCGGGCAGTGCTAATGTATCTCAAAATAGTATAGATGACGCTAGAAAGCGAGCAATTGGGGCAGCGCTTAGTGCTAAAGATGCGCCAACTTATCAAGGGGGTGTTCAAAACCCAATCGGCGGGATTTTAGGTGAGTATGACAAAATCGACAAGCAGCGAGAATTACTGACGGCTTGGCATCAAGAAAAACTAACTCTAGCACAAGAAGCCTTGAATAAGGGGCTTATACAAGAGCAAGAATACGCCGATAATGTGCTAGCAATACAGCAGCAATTAAACAATCAACATCAATCATTAGAACAATCTTATAATCAAGTAGCTATTGCAGCAGGTGGTCAATTATTTGGCGAATTGGCAGGCATGGCTAAGACTTATGCAGGTGAACAATCGGGTATTTACAAAGCGATGTTTGCTATGCAAAAAGCATTTGCAATTGCTTCTGCCATGATAAACATTCAAAAAGCAGTATCAGAAGCCGGTACTTTGCCGTTTCCTGCTAATTTGCCCGCAATGGCAACAGTAGCGGCTAATATGGGCTCGATTGTTAGTAATATTATGGCTATTTCAATGCCTAGCGGTATGGCTCATGACGGTATTGATAGCGTACCAAATGACGGTACTTGGTTGTTACAGAAAGGTGAGCGTGTGATGACAGCCAAGACATCGGCAAAACTGGACAATACATTATCTAATTTGCAAAGAAATCAAAAAATTAATAACAGCAATGTCGTTATTAATTTGATTGAAGATGCAGGAAGGGCGGGGCAAACAAGCGAACGAAACGACAATGGTGCAAACGTCATAGATGTGTTTGTTTCTAACATTATGAGTGACGGAAAGGCATCAAAAGCCTTAACTCAAACTTTCGGACTTAAAAGGCAGGGTATCTAATGATTGAATTTCCAAGTGATTTGCCTTGTGCAAGCGTTGAATACAGCTTAAGAGTTAGACATAACATTCGCAGAACCACTTTGCAAAGCGGCAGAATCAGGCAAAGAAGAACATCACGTGGCACTCATCGCACGGCTAATGTTAAATGGGTAATGAATGACGGGCAATTCTTACTGTTTGAGACTTGGCTAGATAGCATGTTAAACGGCGGGGCTGAATGGTTTTTGATGAAATTAAAAAGCGGGGGTGGGATAGAATTGCACGAGTGCAGACTAATAGAAGGTGCTTATCAGGCAGAGTACATTGCTCCGGGTTATTTCTCCGTGATTGCAACATTGGATATTTGTCCAACTATCAGGCCACCGAGTGATATTAGTTTAATGTTTGATTATTTTGGTAATGATATTTTTGATTTGGCAATAAACAAGGAGTGGGCAGAATGACACAATATAACACGGGCAATCCTGTCGGTTCATCGGCGGTAAAAGATTTACACGATAACAGCGTAAATTTTGACAATTTAGTAAATGGTAAACAACCGGAATATAATGATAGACTGGGTCAGCCTAGGAAATCGTGGAGCGGGCTACAAAATGAGCTGGTAAGCACAGTCAATAACTATGTTGCTGATCCATACAGCGGGGGGGCAAATCAGAAGAGTTTATCAGCGGGATTGGCGAGTTATCCAAATCGGTTTTTATCAGCTGAAATAGATGGTAGTTATTTAGCGAATTGGAGCGGTGGCGGCACAGTGATTAGACAATCAGCGAATAATCGTGATTGTGTTCGGATACAAGGCGTCGCGTCTCGACGTTTTTATTCTGATGTTTTTCAGAGTAAAAAAGTAGCCGCGTCGGTAGTAATTGAAAAGGGACAGACAGTTAAAACAAACGCTTTGTTTTTGTTGCAACAATTCGACAAAAATGGTGTTTTTATAAGCGATGTTCGCGTTAGAATAACAGCCGGAAGTTATGTTACAGCAAAGAAATACGAGTTACTCGCTGATATTGATGAAAATGCTTGTTTTATAGACTGGAGAGTTCAATCAGGCGGAAATG
>PDWJ01001916.1_pt1 | contig 36399 bp, 31 predicted proteins | sample 1430881 | NCBI WGS metagenome assembly PDWJ01 (sample SAMN01162460, study PRJNA174530) | Oral metagenome, whole genome shotgun sequencing project. | biome: Marine environment; feature: Marine mammal; material: Swab sample of the gingival sulcus; isolation source: swab sample of gingival sulcus...
TACGCCCAGAAGCGCCACAAAATCATCAGGTTCCAAAAACCCACGTTCATCGGCAATGGCTGCGGTGATGGGCAGGGCAACGGATCCGGTGTTGCCAAGGAAGGGGAAGGTGGTGAAATCCTTTTTCCGGTCAAATCCCATGGTGGTGTAAAACCGCTGGTGGTGGCCTTCGCCGACCTGGTGGGCAATGAATTTATCGGGTTTGTCGGGTGGTATCTCCAGCTCTGTTCTGAACTTTTCGTAGGTGGCTTTGGCCAACTCAACGCCGTGGTCAAGGACTTTTTGGGCATGGGTGCGCATGATTACCCTGGCGTTAGTGGGCATACCGCTGTCCTCAAATCCCCAGTGGCAAAGGTCAAAGTGCTGGATGCTGTTTTGCAGCACGCCGCCCAGTACCTTGTGTCGGGGGGTGTTGGGGTCTCCGAGACTGCCGTCGGTCAGCAGGATCGCTGCGGCACCAGAGCCGCCCGTCATGGTGGCAACGGTGTCTTTAAAGAAATCCACACTTTTGTGGGTGTTGATCTCATCAATGGTGGCATTCACAATTTGATGGGCGGTCTCACAGGAGACCACCAAACCCGCTTTGATGTTGCCCAGTTGAATCTCGTTGGCCACCTGAACCATGCCGGTCACCATGCCCAAACAGGCAGATTTGACATCGTATACCATGGCGTCTGGACCAAGCCCCAGCGCACTGGCCGCAGCACATGCCGTTGCAGGTTCAAAACCGTCCTGGCCCACCCCGCACGCATGTTCGGCCAGGGTGTGATCTTCATCCCAATAGCGCCGCTCCCTGATGCCGGTAATGGCCTCTATCTGGCCTGGGGAAAATCCTGCGGATGTATAAAAAGGAGACAGTTTTTCCTCGATTTCACGGCTGGTGACAATGCGGGGTGGCAGCTCATATCCAAATGATTCGATAAATACCTTGGTGTATTTCATGGGGGTCTATTTTAAGTGGTCTCAACCTGTTGTTATGCTATTTTTTATGGGAGACATCCGGTGGTGAAAAACGGCGTTGGCGATTTATTCTTATACCGGTTTATTGCCAGACCGCCTGGATCTGCTCGGCAGTCACACCGGCCAGCTTCATTCCCATATCCTTGTATAAAACAATTTCCAGATCATCGGAAAACATATGGGCATCGGCGATCACGTAGGGCTCAGGACCGTATCCCATTGCTTTGATTTCAATATCATACCGCGCCTTTTGGGTGGCCCGGGTGACTGGCCCCCGACATTTGAGATCACTTTCATTTTTTAAAAGCACCTCAAAATGGGCCGTATCATCCAGTGAGAGCCACCCCATGCGCTGAAAAAAGATTCGCAGGGCATGGGCACAGCATTCGTACATCAAGGTGCCGGGCATCACCATATCATCCACAAAATGGCAGGTCAGGAACCAATCGTCGGGATGGATATCCGCTTCAGCAATGATCCTGCCCAATCCATAGCGGCCGCCCCGGGGATTGAGGTCCAGCACCCGGTGGATCAGGGTCATGCGTCCGCCGGGCAGCCATTGGTTTTTCCCCGGCCTTTTATCTTTAAACCCAAGGCCAAACGCCGTTTCAAGGTCGCCCCGCCGCAGGGCGTCCACCTGGTTCTCAGTATAGGACTCCCGGAGCATGGGCGCTGACGGGTTTATCGTACGTTTCTGGGGGATTTTTTTTCGTTCCTGATCCTGTAAAATAATGCCGCCTGAGTTTTCGATCTCAGCGTCAGTGAAAAAACCCGCACATCCATCCCGCATGGCGATCAACGGTGACCCGTCTATATACCCTGTGTAGTGGAAAAAGAAAAGGTAGATATCTCCCTGTTTGAGAAACCGCTCGATTTCAATATGATATTCAATGGTTTCTCCGGGCTGGGGCAGGTTGCGGTGAAAGGTCACCTTGGCGTCTAAAAGCCGGTATTTTCGGGTGCCTTTTACAATATGGTCAATGCCCAGCCAGGCACAGAGAAACAAATCGGCTTGGCCGGCTTCAATACAAATCGAAACAGGGGCCCTGCCGCCGTCCAGGTACCAGGCATTTGGCAGTACATCGTGCTGGGTAACAATTTTGCCGGAGGTCATGGAAAGCATTTCGCCCTCAATGGAAACAATGCGGTCCACCAGCATCAACGGCTCATCGGGAAGACGGACCCGTACGGGATAGGTATCGATGATCTCAAATGGGGGGCCCAAAACATTCCCTGCGCGTCCTACCGCGTATTCCAGACATTGGTCTCGGTCAAGGAATACTTGCGATGCAGCAGGCGGCACGGCATCCAGGGCGGGCACCACAGCAGGCGGTTGAGCGGCAATGGCCCCTAATTGTCGGGCCATTTGATCCATATTGTGGGCAGTGATGTCAAGGAACCGTTCATGGGCCCGAGTGGTGGCGTCATGGGTATGGGATAATTGTTCCAAAAGACGGTTAAGCGGTGTCGCCACCTGGCCATTTGGCGTGGTCCCAGTGGGGGGGGCCTGAATAAGACGCAGTAGGTCCAAAGACAGCTTAGGTCGTGAAACTGACAGGCTGACCCTGGGTTGGGCCGGATCCAAAAGGGGAGTCAGCACCTTTGACGGGGCATGTTTCGGGGGCGCGGTCAGGATCACGTGGGCGGCCGCACCGTCCGGTGTGATACTTCCCACTGCCGCGCGGGTGTGGCCTTGGCGTTTCAATTCCAGCACCGTGGCAATGAGTGAAAACATGCCGGATGCGGACCCGGTGTTGCCGAGGGTTGCTGCTGGGCTAAACGGGGGGGCGGTGCATCCTATGCCACTCGCTTCCTGGATTTCCATCTGCCCCAAGGGATGGGCCGAGGTCCGTTGGGTCGCAATGAGATGAATCTGATCCGGCGTGTTCCCTGATGTTTTCAAAGCGCGCTTCAGGGCGGCTGCATATTGCCCTGGCAGGTCTGACGATGCCGCTCCAGTACCGGTGATGACCCCGTAGATGGGATCGCCATCGGCAAGGGCGGAATCCAGACGTTTGAGTACCACTGCGGCAGCACCTTCCGAAGGTAGAATATTGGGGTCCATGGGGGATAAGGCGGCATGCTCAGCAATGTGTCGCATGTCACCGCCCATATCCACGGCCGCGCATAAAAACGTGTCGGTTTCACGGGTCGCCAAGGAACGACAGCCGATTTCAACGGCGCGAATACCGGCGGTTTCTCCACTGGACAGGGTAAAACAGGGACCGCCCAATTTAAAGGCTCGTGCCAGTCGAGATGCCACAATCCCCCCTAAGGCGCCCAGGGTCCTGTCAAAGTTGAGTCCGGGTCCCAAACGGTCCAATACATCATCTGGATGGTGGTGCAAGTGCCAGCGAAGATGAAAGTCTGTGGCACCAAAATCAAAATCAATGCCCACCGCACAGCCGATATGGTGGCGTGGCGCCTCGGTGCTGTCAGGTCGGGGGCGGATGCCTGCATCGATCAGGGCGGCTTTGGCGGCCTTTAGCATGGCAATATGCTGGGGTAAAATATCGTTGAGCTGGTTGGGCGGGATTTGAAATTCCCCAAGGGCCAGGTCTATTGTTTCCATGAACAGACTGGGGGCCTGGACCTGGTCTTCAGGCAGATGGTCGGTGCGAGGCCATCGACGACCGGCTGGGGTGAACGTGGGTGAATGTTGTCCACAGAGAATGGCGTCAATCGCTGCCATATCTTTTGCGACACCGCAAAGGGCGCCCATGCCCACGATGGCGCAGGGTACAAATTCGGCTTTGGGCGCTGCGGGTACGGGGTGAATTTTAGCGTCCCGGCGCCATTCTTCCAGCAGAATATGGGCGTTAATTCCGCCAAAACCAAAGGCGGATACCCCGGCCCGCCTGGGATCAGACATTGATTGCGGGGCCCAGGGCACAGGATCGCACTGCACCTGAATGCCGGTACCTAAGGCCGGGCTGTTTTCGGGAAATTCGGTGAAATTAAGGGACGGGGGCAGGGTGCCCCGATTCATGGCCATAAGGGTTTTAATGAAGCCTGCTGCGCCGGCAGCGGTCAGCAGATGCCCCACGGTTGACTTTACTGAGCCGATGGATAGGCGAGCATTTTGGGTCCCAAACTGCTGCCCCAGGGTGGTGATACTGGTTAACTCCACCTGATCGCCCTTGGGGGTGCCTGAACCATGGCATTCCATATATTGGATGTCGCCCAGGGACCAACCGGCCATTTCATAGGCGCCGGTCATGGCCCGGACCTGCCCGTCGGATGCCGGGGCCACCAGGTTGCCGTCAATATCGTTGGAAACACCCCAGCCTTTAATCACCCCATGGATGGTATCCCCGTCTGCCACAGCATCCTCAAGGCGTTTGAGCAGCACCAGACCTGTGCCTTCCCCCACAACAAGTCCGTTGGCATGCATGTCAAAGGGGGCACATCTACCCGTGGGGGATATGGCCTGAAGCTGGGTGAACCCCACCTGGGTGTAAAGGGCGTCTGGACTTGACACACCGCCGGCCACCACAGCATCGGCCTGGCCGAAACCAAGCTGTTCACATCCCAGTTTAATGGCAAACAAGGATGAGGCACAGGCAGCGTCCAGGGTATAGGCCCCGCCTTCAAATCCAAATGCTGAGGCTAAGATATGGGCCGGCGTCCCCACCATGGATGCGGCCAATGCATCCACCTTTGACACCGGGGATGGCTGGGCCGTGCAGAAAATTTTTCTGGTAAGCCGGTCAGCACCAGGTGTGGGTAAGGCGATGGCTGCCAGTACCACTGCGGTGCGTTTGCGGGCGTCCGGGGTCAGGTGGCAGCCGGCCATGAGGTCCCGGCTTGCGGATAATACCAGGTGGTGGACCGGATCCAATCCCGCCAAAAGATCTGCAGGCGTGTTAAATCCCTGGGGATCAAAGTTGAAATCCGTTATTAGTCCGGCCTTATTTGATGCGGCCCGGTCAGGTACCGGACCTTTGGTGCCCTGTTGAACCATGGTTTCTATGGGGGCAGGCCATCGATGCGCAGGGACTGGCGCCACAGCGCTATGCTTTGCCAGGATATTGTTGATAAACAAGTCGGCAGTGCCAGCACCTGGAAAAATGCCGGATAGAGAAACCACCGCGATGTTAGGCCGCTTGATCGTCATGGATGGGTGGGTTAAATTCATGGGGCTCATATAGGTGATAGCGGGATTGCTTTGCAAGGGAGCAGTGTAAAAATTGTGTAAAACCCCTTTTGAGATCGCTGTGTTGACGGGGTGTTGTTGAGCGTGTCAATTTCAGAATATTGGGGGCAGACTATCCGGTAAGGATCAATTTCAAGCCGTCAAACACCGTCCTGAGAAAGAAAAACAGGGTGGTCAGGGCAAGTCCAACAGCAAGTAGAACGTCTGCTTTGTTTTCACGCCGGCTGTTATTGTAGCCCATGAGAAAGGCCAGGATCACACCGCCGATGAGGCCGCCGCCATGGCCCCAGTTATTGATGTTAGGGATGAGAAAGCCAATGAGTATCAGGCTGAATATCCAGGCCTTGGTCTGTTGAAACACCTGGGCGCCCCAAAGGCCCCCTTGGGTTTTTCCAAAAAACAGCAGGGCGCCAATCAGGCCGCAGATCCCGGCCGAGGCACCAATGGTCAGCGATACATTTCCCAAGCAGGAGAGGTAAAATCCCGCTGCCCCGGACAGGGTATAGATGGAGAACATCCTGGCCATACCGAACTCATGGATGACCAGCGGTCCTATGTTGCGCAGGGCAATCATGTTGAAGACAATGTGCAGCAGGCTGCCGTGGAGCCAGTTGGCCGTGAACAGACTCCACCAGGCGTGGTATTGGTGGATGGGAATGGTGCCAGAGGCACCCATAAAGGTGGGTGCCTTAAAAGATGGGGACAGGGCGTTAAGGGGGTTCAGGGACAAACCGGTGCTGCGACCTGAAAACAGTAGGGATAGGAAAAACAATATTCCATTGGCCCAGATCATAGACGTGATTAATTTTTTAGGCGTTAAAGACGGCATTGGTAGATGTCTTAATGGATGGGAATCTCTTTAATGGTTACGGCCGAAAGGTACGCCTTGACGGCACCCAAACTTAAGGTAAACATTTTTGTACCGGTGAGAATGGCCATGGGATCATCCGGGCTGCCACAAGCTGAGGCAAACGTCGGACCGATGACGGCAGTGGGCTCGGTGGCACCGGATGGATTTTCCTGCAGCATCCCCACGAAGTGGTCCAGTCGTTCTTTTAAGATCGTAAAATAATCTATTTTCGTGCCGGTGGTGGCGTGTGTCAGGGTGGATATATTCTGTGAAATGTCGCGAATCATCTCCCAATAGTTTTGGGTCAGGGCGGCTTTATGTTTATCTGTGGCCGCCATATAAAAGGAGATCCCCCATCCCACACTGAGGATTTTCAATATACCCAGCTCGTACTCCAGGGTGGTCATATTCAGCGTGTTTTGAGGCGGCAAAGCAGCCATGAGCGATTTGAGATCGGTGCGGTCAATGGCAAAACTTGCAAGATTCCGTGCCAGTTCTTCAACGGTAAGCTCTCCGGTGCCCTGGGAGTGGTTTTGAGAGTCCGTCTCATTGTTGTTTGGGGCGGGCATGGTATTCACCTTTTTACGCTGGGGCATTGTCCGAAAACTGAGGGTGATACTTCTTTTCAAGTCCGGTGAGCATGATTTTTGCCATATCGGGGTTCGTCTTCAGTTGATACTGTTCCATCTCCCCAATGATCCCTAAAAATGGGATACGCGTACCATGATATTGGACCGGTTCACCAATCTGACGGAAATGAAATCCATATTTCTTCAATGTGTTATTTAGTTTTTTTTCTGTAATCATATACCAGTGAGTAATGCCATGGCGTTTGCTTTCCTGGTAAACGATTTGATACAGTCCGAGAACGATGATGGGGTTTTTTCTGCCCTGAAATTCTTTAGGAATCGTTCCATCATCCGGCAGTACCCCGCCTTCTTTTTTTTTGATATAGGACTCTACCCCGTATCTTCCATCTTCTTTTCTTCGTCTCAAGTCTTTACTGACCGTCAGTCGAGAAATTTCAGCAATATGTTTTCGATCCGGCATCTTTCCAAAGAATGATAAGTTGGGTACGGCATGTTCAATAGGAAATCCTTTATCCGATTCTAACACCAATCGAATCGTACCCACCACAGCATTTTCTTCGTTCAAACAGACACAATGGATGGACTGGTTTTCGTACGCATCGGTTTCCAGTCCGCCTGGATGATCTGCCTTGTTTTCAAAACCGAATTCTTCCACATAGACCTGGTAACGCAGTTTAAAGGCCTCTTTGAGTAACGTTTTGTCATCCACAATGCCAAATGTGTATTTACCGTATTGTATTGAGTTTTTGATCATGGCAAGGACTCCTGTTTTTTTAATTGTGTTTTTAAATTGACGAAATGTGATGAATATGATCTGTCTTTTTTTATATGACCGAGGTGAAAAACCAAGCCCGCCCGTGGCGGTTATATGAAGGCCTGTGTCACTCACTCAAATCTTTTAATTTTTGTTGTGGGCTGTGCCCGGGTGTTGATAGACCAGGGGCGGCCCGTGGCCGTTATATCGCTTATCTGTAGTAGTGATGTTATCGGGTGTTTGTCAAGCAATATTTAGGCCCAGGATTAAAATTAAATTTTCCAACTGCAGTTATGCCAATCAGGTACGGGCCGGGCCTGTTTGGCGGAATCATATATAGTGCCCCGGTGAAAATAAGTTGCTCGGATCCACGCCGGTTTTAAGTGCGTTGTGCAGTTGCGTCAGTTCCTTGGTGTAATTGAGCTGGCCATTTCGCATCGCTCTTGATGAGGCCCGATATGATGTGAAGCCGATGGCATTGAACGCTTCCATCAGTTTATCATAACAAATCAACGCATTGTGCTCTTCTTTGGGGATATCGCGATCGAATATAATGGACAGGATACAGTCTGCGGCCTTGTCATTGAGCAACGTGATGGATATGGCCGGCTCAAATTCATATTGTTCAGAAATAGAGGTAGAAATCTCGACCAGTTTCTTGACATTTTCTTTGGTCATTGGAGCGATGGGCGCAATCCAAATCATGCCGACCCGATCTTTGTCGGGATTCAGCTGATTGGTGGACATATTCAACGCACGTTTACGCCAGTATACGCTATCGACGAAAAAATTGGTGGGAATTCCTTTTTTTAATTTGATCAGTTCTTTTAGTATGGTGAGTTGCGTTTTTCCTTTGTTGTAGAGCCTGGGGAACCGCTGCCGGACAATGGGGGTATTAATCAGTTGATGGGCGACATCTGCTGCCCATTCAGGCAAAATGATTTTTTTACATCTTAATCCCTTCAATGCTTTTTTAAGACGATATGTCTTGATCCAAACTTCAACCCATGAGTCTGCATAGATTGCACCTGAAATGGTCCAAGGGGATATTTTCAGTGTTTTGCAAATGTGTTTTGCCATGGGGGTGGGCAATGGTGTTTTGCCGTCTGTTTCTTTAAAGGGATAGCGCATTACAGCCTGTATCCCTTTGTGCGCATTGCCACAATGCATTTGGCTGGAGAGTGTCCCTTTCATTTTAAGGAGTTGAAGCCTTTCGATGGCTTCATAAAAGTCTTCATTACTTTGAAGTTGAATAAAAAACTTACTCAGGCATTTTTTGGCCGGCATCAGTTCAATATACATGGCGGTGACAATGCCTAAATTGGATTGGCTGAATAAGCCTTCGAGAACAGGCCCTATCCCATGCTTGTGTATCCCAACGTTGGCGGCATTGTTGCATCCCGCATGACCCGTCTTTATGAAACTGCCATCCGGCAGCACCACTTCCATTCCCACCACATGGCGAAAATGATCCCCTTTTTCCGTGTGGCCAAATCCACGTTCAAGGTAATTGCCAACAATACTGCTGTCTGTGGGGGCCCCTGTTGCATCCATCCAAAAGGTGTTGCCGTCACGCTGGAGAAATTCGTAAAGCTGCTGCTGGGTAACGCTTGCGGTTACTTTAACAAGTCCAAGGCGTTTACCATAAGGCTGTCCGGGGGGATCAAACCGATTGCCAATCCAGCAAATTTGGTTTTCAAATTCTGCTAAAGATATCAAAATCGTGTTTTTAGCTGTTGGCGTGGCAGAGCCATATCCCCAATTCAACCCCCGTGATATGGGATGAATGGCAATTGCTGGATGTGTTGTGGACTTGATTTTGCGTATTTCGTGGATAATTCGCTGGATCTCTTGCCGCGTTGAAGGGAAAACGGCAAAATCCGAGGTTAAATGGTCCGCATAGGTACAAAGATTCAAAGCTTTCAGGGTGTCGGGTCCAGCATACTTGATTTTATTGTCATCACAAAAACAGGTTAAAATTTTGATGGCGTCGTTCATCTGACATTCCTCAATTTTATGGATGCGTTTACTAAAGCGGGAAGCCCGCAATCCATGTACCTCTCTTCATTTTCTTGTTTTTTTAACAGAAATTGAGGCGTAAGGCACTAAAGGTCCATGATCTCTATTGTCTATTGAAATAAATATTCTTTCAAGATGAGATAGATTGTAATGTATGGTATCAAATATTTTGTTATGGATCCAGAATTGAATAAAAAAAGGGGAGTACCATGTGTGTTAATGGTTCTCCCCCCGCCTGTGTTAGAAGTGGTCTAAGGTGTGGTAGATTTGGATGAATGTCCTATCCTAACCTATCCTTGTTTTCTTCTGGAGACATTCACAAGTCCCAATAATCCAAACCCAAAAAGAATCATTGTTGTAGGTTCTGGTACGATCCCAAGTTTAACTTCGCCATTGTGGGTCATGTAGATGGCTTCCGGTGGATTGTAATCCGGGCCTTGATTTGCGCCATTTAGAGATGCATAATCCCAATACAGTTCTGATTTATAAGGATCTTGTGGTGCCGACGTGACAGCAGTGGTGTTGGAAAAAGCTAATTTCTGTCCTAATAATACACTTAGATCATTGCCATTCGCATCTATAAAATATCCAGCTTTTAAAAATGTGGCTTCATAGTTAATATTGATATTGTCCATGGACTGGGTAATTTCACCGGTATCACTGACAAATCCATGCCCATCGATTACACTAAAAGTGGCAATATGAATGCCGTCGTTCGCGCCAAGTACAGTACCTCCTGAGGATATTGTTCCGTAGTTGTCGTTGGTGCGATCATCGAGATAAAGGTCAAGTGTTCCACCTTTAAAGTCTAGCGGGCCATTAAGTGTGACATCTCCATTGAATTGATAGATACCCGTGAGTTCAACATCAATTGTCCCATCACCGTCAAGATCTGGGTAAGTTTCTCCAACATAGTCGGAGTTTGTCATTTGCCAGACGCCCCAATTGGTGAATGTCCCTGTGGGGTTCGCTTGGCTAGTGCCGTATATTTCAGCGTATCCAATACCTGAGATGTTGACTAGGTCCCACACATCAATGACACCCGCACCATCAGATCTGCCGGCTCCAGTCGTGTCGATATTCCAATTCTGCAAATAATTCATACCAAACGCACTTGAACTTAAGCCAAGAACGAATGTTGCTACTACCAAATACTTCAAATAATTTTTCATAGCCTTTCTCCTTAATTTGTTGAGATTGCTGGGTGTTCGAGGGAAGTTAAAATTTGTTACTCCCCTTACTTAATTATATGTATAAAATACCATACATACTCTTATATCTTAACATAATGGACAGTCAATACAATATTTTTTTTCATGTCAAAAAATTTAATTAACCTGATAAAGATTGAGAATCGTGTTATATTTTTGATAGGGAGATTTGAATTGCGAAGGCGTTTATATTTAAAAAGACACAATTTTTAGGGATAATAAATAAGTTTAGGGCGATGTGTCATAGGATCGCAACGTTAAGCGATATCATGGCAACATTCTATCAATGGGCCAGATTTATCTTTGTACCTGGCTGCAATTTGCTGTACGCTCTAAGCCTATACAGTCAATATGAAATGAACAGCAGCCCAATTGGAAGACAGAATAATGATCTTTGTTGCGCTAAACTTGTTTGTTACACTGACCAAATACCATCCGTCCCCGGGAACTAATGTTCGAATTGCTTTGGGAACGACTGTGGCCGAAATGATCCAGATGCTGCACATTCCTGACAATGGGGTGAAACTGATGTTTATCAACGGCAGAAAGGTTCACCCTGACACTGAACTTCGTGATGGTGACCGATTAGGGGTGTTTCCTCCTGTAGGGGGCGGATAAATTATACTGTAGGGGGGCGGAGAAATTATGTTGCCACGTCATGAATGTTTTCAGCGGTATTCAAGAAATTTGAATACGCTGAGTTGCGTAGACCAGGACACACTTGGAAAAAGCCGGGTGGCCATTTTGGGGCTTGGCGGACTTGGGGGCTGGGTGTGTGAACTGCTGGCCCGTATTGGGGTTGGGGCCTTACACTTGATTGACGGCGATCGTTTTGACACCAGCAATTTAAATCGGCAGCTGCTGAGTCTGGAAGATAATATTGGGTGCAGCAAAGCCCAAGCCGCTGCAATGCGGTTAAAAAAGGTCAACACAGCAGTTCGTACAACGGTATACCGAGAATTTGCAGGTCCGGATAATTTGAAAAAAATGATAGAGAATACTGACCTGGTGGTGGATTGCCTGGATACGATCCAGGCACGGTTCCATCTCCAGGATGCGGCTAACGCCCTTGGGATGCCAATCGTTTCCGGGGCCATCGCCGGGGTCACCGGGCAAGTGACTGTGATTTTTCCAGGTGATCCTGGGTTTGAACAGATTTATGGGAGGGTGCCCCATGGGGGGACCAATGGGAATCAGGGAAGCCAGGGTATCGAAACCTGGACCGGCAATCTTTCATTTTGTGCCGGTTTTATCGCATCCCTCCAAGCTTCAGAAGCGGTAAAGGTGTTGACAGGAAAAGGGCAGACATTAAGAAATAAACTGCTGATCGCAGAATTATGGACAAATACCATTGAGGTCATGGATCTCGCATAGGGAGACGGCATGAACGATTATCGTAAGGCTGCAAGGCGCATTGTCAACGCCCGGTATTGTACCGCATTCACCGGGGCCGGAATTTCCGTTGAAAGCGGGGTGCCCCCGTTCAGGGGGGAAGGCGGCTTATGGAATAAGTACGATCCCAGGACCTTTGATATCTCCTACTTTAAAGCGAACACCGCTGCATCCTGGACCGCCATGCGGGATATCTTTTACGAGTTGTTCGGCCGGGTGCTTCCCAACGCTGCCCATTATGCACTGGCTGAACTGGAGGCCCGGCAACTGGTTCGGGAAGTGATCACCCAAAATGTGGATAATCTCCACAGGGACGCTGGCACCCATGTGATCCATGAATTTCATGGCTCACTCAAGCAGATTCTTTGTCTGGCATGCGGGCGGAAAGTGCCGGTGGCAAAGGTGGATATGAATCGGCTGCCTCCGCAGTGCAGTATTTGCGGGGGCACCTTGAAACCCAATGTGGTTTTTTTTGGGGAGGCTATACCTGAACGCGCTGCATCTCTCTCGTTTAAAGCGGCGGAAAAAACCGACTGTATGATCCTCATTGGCACAACCGGCACTGTGGCCCCGGCCAATATGATCCCAGCTAAGGCCAAGGCATCCAATGCAACGATTATTGAGATCAACCCTTGTCCTTCCGAATATACCCGGCGGGTGACGGATGTGTTTCTCAAGGAAAAGGCCACCACGGCCATGGAAAAGCTGATGGAAGAGATCGACAAACTGGTTACAGAATAGATGACTTTGTCAAGTTTAAGACGGAAAATAAATTTGATTGCAGGCATATAAACCGTATTGGGGCTAACTCATTATAGCGCGCGAATACCCATTGAACCCGAGGTCCTGAATACTTGTTTCATGGTGACGCGGAGAAATTAAGCTTGACGGGGAAGGGGTTAGTGGTTAGTGTGTCCGAATACTTTAGTTTAATTATCACATGTGGGAGTTTTAATTTTAAAAATGTTCAAGAATTTAGAGCTGCTTAATCGAAAAAAACACGCCAAACTGAAACTGAAACCGGTTGATGGATTTAAATTTGCAGAAAAAGCAACTTACTCTCTGTTAGGAGGGTCTGAGGTCGGAGAGGCGTCTAAGTCTTTCCCTATTGTATTTCCGGCGAAATCCGATGATGAACGCCCCCTTCTTCCTCTGGCGTTGCTTTCCTTGAACCAGGAGGAAAATTATTTTGTGGGCGATGACGGTGCTTGGAAAGCCGATTATGTCCCAAATCATTTTCAACGATATCCTTTTATTTTTTCAGAAGTTTCCGGCAAGAAGAATCAGTTTGTTTTGATGATTGACGCTGATGCGCCGCAACTGAATGAAACCGAGGGCGCCGACCTGTTTGATACAGATGGGGAGCCCCAGGAAATTGTTAAGCGGGTGAAAGAGATGCTGGGCAGATTTCAGGCGGATATCGTCAGAACACATAACATCCTGGCAGATCTCGAAGAAAAGGATGTACTGGTACCCAAGCAGTTTAACATCACCCGTGGCGATAAAAAAACAGCGGTAAGAGGTTTCCGCGTGGTTGACATAAAAAAAGTAAACGGGCTTGATGATGAGACATTGGTGAAATGGGTGCGTAATGGGTTGATGGGGATCATTTATGCCCATGTCAATTCATTAACCAACTTGAAAAAAGTGGCAGCTGCCCAGGGTGCTGTCGAAAAAAAATAATCAACAACTAGGCCTGTCATTTAAAACGGCATATTCCGAAAGGAGTATGCCGTTTTGTGTTTGTCGGAAATGGCGGGCAAGCACAATCTGAACCCAGCAGGTGGCCCCCTACCTGCCAGGAAACCACCTTTGCGGCTTTAACTGAGCGGTGAGTGATGAAAAAGATAATATATGTTATTGGCGTAAATTTTTGCGTTTTGATTGGCGCATTGTTGATTATTGAGGGCGGGGCAAGACTTATATTTGAGAAAAATGCGCTTTCGCCCCTGTTCAGCGATGAAACCCTTAGAACCAGGGAACGGCCGTTTATCCACCCCCACGCAACCCGGGGGTTTGCGTTAATACCTGGATTTTCAAACGGGATTTATACGGTCAACGCAAAGGGGTTCAGATCCAATGGACCACGAACTGAAGTAATGGATGGACAACGTGTCATCCTCGCACTGGGAGAATCAACAACATTTGGGTGGCAGGTACGCGACAATGAAACCTATCCGGCGTACCTGAATGGATTGTTTTCGCCTGAAGACAAGGTGTGTGTGATCAACGGCGGGGTGCCCTCATATACATCCAGCCAGGTGCGGGTTACCCTGGAAGAAAACCTGGCGGATGGATCAATTGAACCGGATCTGATTTTAATCTGTATCCTATGGAATGATATCTGGTATTCCACCATAAAAAATTGGCATCCAGATATCCTTATTTATCAAAAATTGCCGGATTGGTTAGCGTCGGCGGCCCAATATTCCCGGTTTGTCTGGGCTTGGGTCATGGGATTTTCAACTCGGGAAAAGGATAAAAATGTATTCAATGAAAGCGCCCTTGTCCAATACGGTCAGAATATTGAAAAAATGATCCGTCTTTGCCAGCAAAAAAATGTCCCGGTGGCCTTTGTGATGCCGCCATTTGATGCTGATCATATGCCGGAATCCGGCCTGAATGAATTTCATGTGGTATACGATAAATCCTTTTTTATTCAGACGGCCATGAAATATGTTGACCGGCTGAAAGCCATCGCTGAAAAATATAATGTTCCGGTGATGGCCCATGGTCTGGATTTACGTTTTTTAAATCAAAAAGAATTGTTTCTTGATGCCCTTCATCCGACAGCCCGGGGGAATATGATGATGGCAAAAGATATTTTTACGGTGCTTCAAGATAAGAACATAATTCCGTTTATGCCTTGACCCTGCGGGTGTTACGATGCACCTGAGGTGTGAATGCTATTTTTTCTTGTATCACTGTATTTGATCAGCTAAAATTTAGAATTTTAACTTGATGGCGACTCAAGATGCGGGACATTGATGGGCAATTTGAGTCTGACCATGGGGGTGAGTAGGACATCATTCAGTCATAAAAAAAACGTGTTGCTGCGTTAAGGTATTCATTGTGACCACCAATATACTTGGAATTTCAGCCTATTATCACGACAGTGCGGCAGCCCTTATTTCAGGGGATGATATCCTGGCTGCCGCCCAGGAAGAACGGTTTACACGAAAAAAACATGATGCAGGGTTTCCTGCAAATGCGGTTCGGTTTTGCCTGGCACAGGCGGATTTAGAACTTTGCGATATTGATTATATCGTGTTTTACGATAAGCCGTTGATTAAATTTGAACGATTGTTGGAAACCTATCTTTCATATGCACCAAAGGGCTTTTTTTCATTTTTGTCCGCGATGCCGGTCTGGCTGAAGGAAAAATTATTCATCAAAAAGACCCTGAAACACGAGCTTTGTCAGATCAGCGGTCTGGCTGAAAAGGATCTGCCCAGACTGATGTTTACCCGCCACCACCAGTCCCATGCCGCCTCGGCTTTTTTCCTTTCTCCATTTGAAAATGCGGCGGTTTTATGCCTGGACGGTGTGGGTGAATGGACCACGACATCTGTCTGGTTGGGCCAGGGCAATGCCTTGATGCCAAAATGGGAACTTCGGTTTCCCCATTCCCTGGGGCTTTTGTATTCAGCATTTACTTATTACACAGGATTTAAGGTGAATTCAGGTGAATATAAGCTCATGGGCCTGGCACCGTACGGGGATCCGGTGTATGTCGATCAGATTCTTACTCACTTGGTGGACCTTAAAGATGACGGCAGCTTTCGGTTAAATATGAAGTATTTTAATTATGCGGCCGGCTTGACCATGACTGGCGGGCGATTTCATAAACTGTTTGGGGGGCCGCCCAGGTCTGCAGAATCTGAAATTACCCAAAAGCAGATGGACCTTGCCCGGTCCATTCAAGTCGTCACCGAAAAAATTCTCCTCAGGATGGCACGGCACATCAAGGCTCGGTTACATGTGGAAAATCTTTGCATGGCCGGCGGTGTTGCCTTAAATTGCGTGGCCAACAGCAGGTTGATTCGAGAAAAAATATTTAAAAATGTTTGGATCCAGCCTGCGGCAGGGGATGCCGGCGGGGCGTTAGGGGCTGCGTTTGCCCTTCGGCACGAGTACTTAGGAAAGCCCAGAAAAGCGGCTTCACAGCCGGGGCCGTCCAAAGGCGTTTATCTTGGGCCCGGATATACTGCCGGCGAAATTATAGAATATCTGGATGGCACAGGAGCGGTTTACCAAAAACTAGATGGGGAGGCCCTGTTTAAGACCGCAGCGGCGCTGATTGCCGATGGAAACGTGGTGGGGTGGTTTCAAGGGCGGATGGAGTTTGGCCCGAGGGCATTGGGGAACCGCTCTATCCTGGGGGATCCCAGGCGGATGGATATGCAGTCCAAGATGAACCTTAAGATAAAGTACAGGGAATCATTCAGGCCGTTTGCGCCGTCGGCAAAAATTGAAACGGCGTCCGACTGGTTTGATATGGAGGGCATGGACGGGGTTGGCCCTTACATGTTGGTCACGGCGCAGGTGAACCCGGAAAAATGCCTGACGATGCCTGCTGAGTCCCTTGAACTTAAAGGGCTGGACAAACTGAAAGCGCCCCGGTCTCAGATCCCGGCCGTAACCCATGTGGATCATTCTGCAAGGGTACAGACCGTTGACAAAACATCAAATTTTAAATACTGGTCCCTTATTGATGCGTTTGAAAAAATGACAGGTTGTCCTGTATTGATCAATACCTCGTTTAATGTCCGCGGGGAACCCATTGTCCGCTCGCCTGAGGATGCGTATCAATGCTTTATGCGGACCCAGATGGATTATCTGGTCATGGATCATATTGTTTTGAAAAAATCTGATCAACCGGTGATGAATGACAGCAAACAGTGGAGAGATGAATTTGAATTGGATTAAACCTGAGGCGTCAGCCGGCGTCCATGTCTACCGACACTTTGGATTGACCCTGGCCGTCGTGATCAGCCTATTGTTCGGCCTGTTGCTTCCCTGGTTACTGGAAAAAAATTATTCGGTGCTTCCCTGGCTCATTTCGGCGTTGTTTCTGTTTTTTGCGGTGGTCCGCCCAAGGAGCCTTGCCCTGGTCTACATCCCTTGGATGGCCGGGGCGTCGATACTTGGCGCGGTGAATACCAGAATTCTTCTGTTTTTTGTATTCTTTTTTGTCTTTACCCCTGCAGCTGTGATACTTAGACTTGCCCGCCGGGATGTGCTGGACAGGCATCCTTTGAAAAAAGCCGACACATCCTGCTGGAAAACCGCTTCGATCCAGAAACCAGAGCATATGGAGAATATTTACTGATGGTTGATTTGTTGAAAGACGTGTGGGGGTTTATGAAAACCCGAAAAAAATTCTGGCTTGCTCCATTTATTTTTATTTTATTGATGTTGGGCGGATTGATCGTCTTTTCCCAGGGATCAGCCATTGCCCCTTTTATTTATACTATTTTTTAATACAGTGAGGCCCATTGCCCTGGTTTTTCACCAAGGTTTGGACACAATACATCGTGACAGAAACAACTTGGTTAACCTATTTTTTTCACATAACGGCCCGTGGCCGTTATGAAAAAAGTTAAGGAATTCATGTTATGTTTAAAAAAATAGAACCCCTTGAATATTCAAAACATCAAGACTTGAGACTCTCTAAACAGACGTCATTTGAATTTGCCCGAAATCTTTCCTCCATAAAGCTGTCTTTGTCTGAATTAAGACAGGCCTCCAGGTTTTATCCCATTGTGTTTATGGATCAAGCCCCAGGGATTCCCCAGGCCTTGCTTGCCATTGAACCCGGAAAAAATCTTTTTGTAGATGGCAAAGGCAATTGGAAAGCAGGATATGTGCCTGCTTTTTTAAGATTTTATCCCTTTACATTGGCCAAAATCAGTGACAAAGAAGAGCAATTTGTCCTTTGCCTGGACCCTGAAGCGGACCATTTCAAGTCCGGTATGGGCGACCCTTTGTTTAACCTTGAAGGCAAGCCGGTTGAACTGATTCAGACCGTTGTGAAATCCTTAGCACAGTATCAAAAAGAACTGGCAGCCGTTCAGGCCCTGTTCAAGCAGCTGGATGAAAAAGACATCATTGTCCCTAAAACCTTCAAAGTCATGGCCCGCGAACAGGAAAAAGTCATTAACGGATTCAAGGGCGTAGACATGAAAAAGATATTGGACCTGGATGATGGGGCTCTTGCAGGTATGGTTAAAAACGGCACCATGGGGATGGTTCACGAGCATGTCCATTCACTTTCCTGTTTTTCGAAATTGGTGTCACTTGCCCACTTATAAACTTTTTTTATAACGGCCACGGGCCGCCTCTGGTCTATCGAATCCCAGGCGTTGGCCCATAACAAAACAAGAAAGTAATTCAGTAAGTTACTGAGACTTTCATATAAACGGCCACGGGGGGCCCGTGGCCGTTATAATGTGATTTGACCTCTTGCTTTTATTTCACCCAGGTGAGTGTTGGAAAAAGGTGTAGCAAATGGTATTCAGCTCAATGGTTTTTTTATGCGTGTTTCTACCCGTCACGCTGAGCGTTTATCTGGTTTGCCCTGAAAAATTTCGTAACTGGGTGGCGTTGTCTGCCAGTCTGGTGTTTTACAGTTGGGGGGCGCCGCAGTTTGTCTGGGTCCTTGTATTGTCCAGTTTTATGGACTACCAGTGCTCAATGCGTTTTGTCCCTTCCTTTGGGGTAAAAACAACAAAAATAACAAAGAGAAACATAATGATTGCTGCCTTAGGGGCAAATATCGTCGTTCTGGCCTATTTTAAATACATGAATTTTTTTGCCAGTCAGGTGTTCTCTTTGATGGATATGATGGGCTGGCCCCATGTTGAATGGATGGCGGTTGCACTGCCCATCGGTATTTCATTTTTTACGTTTCAGAAAATAAGTTACCTGGTGGATGTGTACCGGGGTCGCGTTGCGCCGGCTGCGTCTTTTTCTACATATCTGCTCTATGTCTCTTTTTTCCCTCAACTCATTGCGGGGCCCATTGTGCGCTACCATGATATTGCCCATCAACTGGCCAAACGGCAGGTGGATGCAGAATCAGTACTCCAGGGATTTTGGCGGTTTTCGGTTGGGCTGGGGAAAAAAGTGTTGATTGCAAATACCTTGGGAGAGGTGGCGGATCATGCGTTTTCCCATGACCTGGGGCCATTGTCTGCATCGGCAGCATGGTTGGGGGCAATTTGTTATTCGTTTCAGATCTATTTTGATTTCAGCGGATATTCTGATATGGCCATTGGCCTGGGTCGCATGCTGGGATTCAAATTCCTTGAAAATTTTAATTGTCCCTATATCGCCAGAAACTTTACAGAATTTTGGGGACGTTGGCATATTTCCCTGTCCAACTGGATGAAATCCTACCTCTATATCCCCTTGGGCGGTAATCGGTGCGGGCCGGTGAGACGTGTTGTGAATTTGTGGATTGTGTTTTTGATTTCAGGGTTTTGGCATGGGGCGGCCTGGAACTTTTTGATATGGGGAGCATATCACGGCTTCTTTTTGTCCATGGATAAGCTGATGGGCAAACAAAATAGTTGGATACCGTCTGCTATTAAAATTTTTATGACCTTTATTCTGATCACCATCGGCTGGGTGTTTTTCCGTCATGAAAATATGTCCCAGTCCGTTGCCTACCTGTGCCAGATGGTTACAATGGGTACCCATAGCTCGGGGAGTCTCGACCAATGGGTGCGGCCCCATCACTGGATGATACTGGGGATTGCGGGATGTCTGAGTTTTGCGCCGGCCCTCATGGGAGGGCGTACGAAAGCGGAGTGGCAGATTTTCGGCAATGATGCCTTTGGGGCGTATAAACTTGCGGCCCGGTCTATGGCAACGGCAGGATTGCTGGTCGCATCGTTTGCGGTGCTGGCCGCAACGAATTTTAACCCATTTATATATTTCAGGTTTTGATACGGGGATGACAATTATCATGCATAATGCAAATTCAAAGACATTCCGGGTGGCGATGATCGTTTTTTTTATTCTGCTGCTTGTTTCCCCTGTGATCCAATATCAGATGCCGTTTTTTCCACAAGTACAGTTGTACGGTGTGGAAACGCCCCCGTCACGGCCTGATTTTACCCTTGCGTCATGGCGTACCGGCAAATATGCCGCTGAAACAGAGAGGTGGCTTGCCAGAAACATTGGCTTTAGAGGGGGGTGCATAAAACTTTTAAATCAATGTAACTTATTACTATTCAATGATATTCAAGGCAACAGTGCGACCCCTTTAACTTTAGGCCAGGACGGTTGGGTGTATGAAACTGCTTATATTGATGATGCGGTGAATCCTGATTTGCTATCTGAAAGTGACAGGTATGGGTTTATAAAAAAATTGAAGCGAACCCAGGATATATTGGAACAGCGAGGTGTTATTTTTGCATTGGCCATTAGTCCTAGCAAGGTCTCCATCATTCCCGATTACCTTCCCGATGCTGTTAAAGCACGGATTAAAAAGGCTGGAAAAACCAATTATGAAACATTGATTCCAGAGTTGATGGCGGCCGATATTTGTGTCATTGACGGAACGGCATTGTTTAAATCGTTGCGCGGCCGTGTGGATTTTCTTTTTTCGCCTGGTGGAACGCATTGGTCTTACAACGGCAGTTACTATTTTTCCAGGTATCTTCTGGCACAATTGGCAAGGAAGTTGCCAGACCGTATCGTGTTGCCACAAATCGATAAAGTGATATACACCCTCCCCCAGGAGGCCGATAAAGATATTGCCAATTTAATGAATCTTTTGTTTTGTAAAGCGTTGGCGCAAAAGTTGCCGTATCCCCAGATTAGAGTGGCCCCGTTGCCCATGGACCAGCGGCCTGATATGCTTTTTATTGGAGACAGTTTTACCCACCAAATTATGGATTGGATGAATCAGTTCAAGGCTGCCAGAAAAATTGATTTTTTGTATTATAACAAGCGTCGTTTTAATTATCCGCCTCAAGATATTCCTGGGTATTTTTTAAAACAAATTTTGTATTATGGGGAGGCGGTTACCCCTGATACCATGGATTGGCAGACCCTTGTTTTCTCAAAGGATGCAGTGGTGCTGGAAATCAATGAAGTGCTTCTCAAAGATAAAGGCTGGGGGTTTATAGATGGGCTTTTGAATGCGCTGAATACATCCGATGAGGGTGAACAGCCTTCGGTCGATGGTCGCAGTTCATAAGCCCACTCTTGTGACAGCCATACCATGGGCTGGGCTTTATTTCTTCCAGAATTCAGGGACCAGAAGGATGATAACCGTGTAAATTTCCAGGCGCCCGGCCAGCATGCACCAGGACAGCAGCCATTTCCCCAATTGGGGCAAATGGGCAAAATTTTCTGCTGGTCCCACTGTACCAAACCCCGGACCGATATTGCCAATACAAGAGGCGGTCGCACCCAGCGCAGTAAGGATATCCACGCCCATTGACGCCAGGATCAAGGTCGCGATCACAAAGGTCAGGATGTACAATGCCAGAAAACCGAGAATAGACCGGAGCAGGTCCTCAGAAATGATGGCGTTGTTTACCTTGATATGGCTGATACTCCTGGGATGGATCAGTTTAAATAATTCTCTGTAGCAATATTTGCAGCACACCATGATCCTGGCACATTTCATACCGCCGCCAGTGGATCCGGCCGAGGCCCCCATGAACATTAAGAAAAAGAGGATTGCCTGGGAGAAACCGGGATAGTGTTCGTAATCTGCCGTGGCAAACCCGGTGGTGGTAATGATGGAGGCCACTTGAAAAGCGGCAAACCTGAAGGCCGATTCCAGGGTGGGATACACCGGGCCAAGGGTATTGAACGTCACCAGAATGGTGAGTAAAATGACAAGTCCCAGAAAAAAACGGCATTCACTGTCCCGCCAGAATGCAAGAGGACGCCCCTTGATTAGCTGGTAGTGCAGGGAAAAGTTGATGCCGGCCAGAATCATAAATGCGGTGATGACATAATCAAAATAGGCCGAATTATAATGGGCGATGGAGGCATTTTTTGGGGAAAACCCACCGGTCGGCAAGGTGGTCAGGGCATGGCAGACCGACTCAAACAGCGGCATTCCCCCAAAATAGAGCAGGCCACCCAGTATCAGGGTCATCCCGGCATAGACCATCCATAAAATTTTGGCCGATTCCGACAACCGGGGGGCCAGTTTATCCGGTACCGGACTGGGCACTTCTGCTTTGTATAACTGCATGCCGCCCACCCCAAGAAAGGGGAGGATTGCCAGGGACAGTACAATGATCCCCATTCCCCCCAGCCATTGAATCAAGCTGCGCCAGAGCAGCAGGCTTGGGGCCGCACCTTCAATATGCGTCATCACCGATGACCCCGTTGTAGTAAATCCTGAGACCGATTCAAAAAAGGCGTCTGTATACGTGGTAAAATCCGGTGCCAGATAGAACGGGAGGGCGCCGAACAACCCCACTGAAAACCAGCCCAGGGCCACCACAGCCATGCCTTCCTTTTGGTTGATATGGGTATGTTCCTGGGCTTTGGCCGATACATATACCAGCAACGCGCCCATGGCAACCGTCACGCCCATGGCCGTGCCATGTCCCTTGTAGGCCCCATCCCCAAAGTAGAGACTGACGGCCAGGGGAACGGTCATGGACAGGCCTAAAACAAAGAGGAGAATACCGATAATTTTAAAAATAAAAGGCCAACGCATTAGATGAATCCTAGCTTAACGGTGAGCAGCTTTTCCAGTTTTTTTACGGCATGCTGAACCGCAAATAAAATAATTCTGTCCCCTGGGGTCACCTGGCTGTCCCCTTTGGGGATGATCACTGTCTCGTCCCGGATAATGCATACCAGCAATGCGCCCTTGGGAAAGGTCATTTTTTTCAATGGGCGTTTAGTGATATCCGACGTCTCAAGGGCAATGGCTTCAATAAATTCTCCCCGTTCTGCGAAAATAGAGATATCAGAGATCACATTGCCCTGACGGATATCCTGGAGAATGGAGGAGACTGCCGATAGCCGGGTAGAAACAATTTTTTCGATACCGATGGTGGACAGCAGCGGGTAGTAGTCAGATTTGCCAATGCGTGTGATGGTGTCGGTAACCCCCATATTTTTGGCCAGAAGGGACACTAGAATATTGGTTTCGTCATTATCTGTGACGGACACCACTGCATCCATCTCTCCAATGTTTTCTTCTATGAAAAGCTTTTGATCAGACCCATCTCCATGGAGGACCACCGATTTGCTCATCTGCTCAGACAGTTCGTGGCAGCGGTCTATATTTGATTCAATGATTTTAACTTGGATTTTTTCCTGTTCAAGGTCACTGGCAAGCTGAGCACCGATGCGTCCACCGCCCACAATCAGGACACTGCCCACAGCGGTCAAGTCGATGCCGAGCAGGTTCAGGGTGCGTTCAAGGTGTCGTGTTTCGCAGACAAAATAGACCAGGTCATTGACCTTTACCTTGTCTTTGCCCCGTGGGACAATCACTTCGTTGTCCCGGACAATTGCAGCGATAAGCGGCCGTTCGTCACCGAAAGCGGTGAAAAATTTTGACAGGGGCATGCCTGAAATGGGAGAGGCATCATCAATGCGGATCCCCACATATTTTACCTTTCCATCCAGGAAATCTCCAATGTCCTTGGCCCAAGGGACCTCCATCAGTTTTCGAATGGTTTTGACAACCTCCACCTCTGGATTGATGATGGTGTTGATGTGAGGGACATCATTTTTAAGGGCCGCATGGAAAGGCGTAAAGGCTTCATTTCTCAGTCGAATGAGTTTTCGGGTCAAAGGAGATATTTGGTTGGCAATAAGACAGGCCACAATATTAATCTCATCGCTGTCCGTTACTGCCAGTAACAGATCGGCATCCTTGATGCCGGCTTCAACAAGGATATCCGGATCTGACCCTGACCCTGTAACAACGTGAACATCAAGATCTTCGGCGATTCTTTTAGTGGACAGGTCATTTTTGTCAATGACGGTCACGTCTTTGCTCTCTTGGGCCATGCGACTGGCAATATTGTAGCCCACCTGGCCGGCACCAATAATCACTATTTTCATGGAATATCCTCCTTAGGCACAACCGATGTACAGCCTTTTGATGCGGCGCAAAACGTACTATATCCATGTGATTGTGTCAACATGGCGCATGTGGAACCGTGGCGGCCCGATGGGGATGTCGTATAACGGCCCGTGGCCGTTTTATATGAAAGTCCGATGCAAACCCATTCGGTTCTTTCGATATTTGTTGTGGGCGAACCAAGGTGAAAAACCAGGTCCGCCCGTGGCGGTTATATGACGGCCCGTGGTCACTATTCTATCAGTTCATAAACGATGTCGATGATGTCAGCGAGCCTCAAGATGCCCACAACCTCGTCCGCGTCAACCACCAGTAAAGACTGGTGACAGCCCAATATAAACTGGTGTACGGCTTCTGCAATGGGCGCGTCTTTGGCTACATATTCACCTTGGTACGGGGTATACATGATATCCTTTACGGTCTGCTGCCCCGCTTTGGCCACCAACTCTTCCATGGTTTCATCCCAAAGGCCTAAGGTGTCAACCAAAGAAGAGAGAAATTCATTATTGAATCCAAACCTGGAGAGCCCAATACTACCGGCTGCGTCACTATGCTCAAATTGACGGTATTTGGGTTCAAGGGATTTAAGTATTTCACGGATGCCTAATTTCCCGACCACCTTATTGTCTTTGCCCAAGGCTAGAAGGGCACGGTGTTTATAGTGGAATTTGGTATCGCACTGGGCAGCCTTCAATGCCTTGATGGCATCGGCCAGTTTGGCATCCTGTGAAATCGTTGCGTAATCGGACAGCGGGATCATTAACGCACTGACTTTTTTTTCTTTCATCTCCTACCTTCCTTTTGGCAATTAAGCTGGTAAAGTAATTGGCATTCCCATAAGTCCCCACAGCCAGATTGCAAACGCAACAACAATCATCAGGATAATACTGGCCGGGATACCGTACATGAAAAATTCTCCAGTGGTAAATTGTTTTGAATCATAGGCAATGGCATTGGGTGCAGCCCCCACAAGCAGTAGGAAGGGCATGCCGGCGGTGACCAGAGAGCTGAATAAAATGACCTCAGGTGCAACACCCAGATATTTTGCCACAACCAGAGCAACCGGTAGGGAAATGGCAATGGCAGCAACGTTCATGATAAAGTTGGTCATTATCATGACAAAAAAAGCGATGCTCATGACAAATACAAACCAATGGGAGTCTTTGAATATGTTGAGCCAGTTGATGGCCAGCCATTTGGCCGCCCCTGTTTCCCAAAGACAGAACCCAATGCTCATGGCCCCGCCAAACAAGAGTATAATGTTCCAGGGGATGGACTCAAGATCTTTTATATCAAGAATTTTGACAATAAAGAAGAGGGCGGTTGACAGGAGCATGATTGCATTTTTGTCCACATGGGCAATGGCCGGGATGAATTGCTTGATGGACATAATGCCGATGGCGCTGAAAATAATTACTGCGGCCAGGATTTCTGTTGTTGTGATTTTCCCCATGGCAGCACTTAATCGTTTTGCTTGTTCCCGCAGTCCAACAATTCTGTCTTTTTCCGGTTTGAAGAAAATCATAAAAAATCCCCAGAAGATAAACGTCATGAGCCATCCAATGGGGAACATGTAATAGGTGAGTTCAAAGAAAGAGACGTCCCGTCCGACGATGTCTTTGAAAAAACCGATGGCCACGGCACCACGGGCCGCACCCAGCAGTGTTACAATGGATCCTGCGCCAGCGACAAATGCCATGCCCATGAATAGGCCTTTACCAAATTTTGTGGGGCCTTCTTCCTGGGTGTACATACCATAGATGGTCATGAGCAGTGGAAACATGGTGGCGGCCACAGCCGTATGGGCCATAATATGGGTCAGGGCCGACGTGACCACAAAACATCCAAGATAGATCATGGATGTTTTTTCCCCCACAATATCCAGCATTTTGTAGGCAAGCCGATTGGTGAGTCCCGTTTTCGTGAAAACCATGCCAATGACAAGGGATCCGAAGATAAAAAGCACAGAAGGGGTCATAAAATCTTTAAGCGCCTGTTCGGCAGGTCGGACCATAAACAACACCTGCAAGGCACCCAGAGTAAGGCTGGTAACACCAATGGGAACCACTTCAAATACCCACCATGTGCCGGCCAAAAGAAATATGGCAATGGCCCCTTTTCCCTGCTGGCTGAGCACAAAGTGTTTGCCCATGGGGTCTACAGCATCCGGCCACGGTGGTGAAAAATTAACAATGGCGAACAAGGTAACGCCGATCAGAATAAACACGATCCGCTTCCAGTCAAATTCAGTCCATAGGTTGGTCATCTTTAAATTCTCCTAAAAAATATATCGTTTTATTCCTGAGGGGATACAAACGCATCTTACCCCCTCAGGGTCTTTCTATAGAGTGGTGTGGCAAACATCGGTGAAAGACCGGGCCGGCCCATGGGCATTATATCGCTTTACTTAAATTATAAAATTCGCTTTAAATAAGACGGGAATTTGCCTTTTGTCAAGACAATCCGTAGAAAATAAAAGGTTTTAATGGTGGAAGGGGCAGTGCTTCTATGTTTCAGATATCTTGAAAGCGCCCCTTGGCCGGATGATGTTTGAGGCATTGGTTTTTTTGAGTCCCCCATGGCGGTTCAATATGACAGCCATGGGGAGGATGGGATTGGTAACACGCAAAAATTAAGGTTCACAGCGCATGCCAACCCATTTGGGTCTTTCATTGTTTGTTGTGGGTAAACCGCAGTGAAAGATCCGGTTGGTCCATGGCCGTTATTATGGGTCTAGTGCCTTACGCCTCAATCCCTGTACAAAAAAACAAGAAAATGAGGAGGGGCAAATGGGTGGCGGGTTTCCCGCTTTAGTGTCCATAACGTTGGAGAATTTTTTTCATTTTTTCTTCAGTTTGTTTTTCTACGATCAGCATTTTTTCAGCCTTTGCCGCTTTGATTTTCTTAGACAGGGCATCCAGATCTGCGGGCTTTTCAACGAGATCTGTTGCTCCGATTTTCATGGCTTCAACGGTTTTTTCCACAGTGGCATAGCCAGTGAGCAGGATGATCTGGAGTTCAGGATTTTTGTTTTTAATACTTTTCAATGCTTCCATACCATCCATTTCAGGCATTTGAAAATCCATAACAATGGCGTCAAAGGATTCTTGTCTAAGGATTGATAGGGCTTGTTCGGCAGATTCAGCTGTGCTGACCTTCATCCCCAAATTGGTCATGCGCTGGGACATAATCTCCAGAAATTCTTTTTCATCATCAACAATCAATACTTTCTCGGTCATTGTTTTCTCCTTGAGCTGGATCTGCCGGCTGAATACCGGCAGCAGATTAATTGGATGGCTCTGGGCTGGCACGGCAATTGGGTTAAAATATCCATTCCAGCGTAAAGCCGTTTTTAATATTTCTATTCCATTTGCATTTTTTTATAAGAAAGTCCTTTGCAAACCGCATAAGTACTTTCTATCTTCGTTGTGGGCGGACCACGGTGAAAAACCAGGTCCGCCCGTGGCGGTTATATGAAAGTCTGTGTAGATTACTCAGATCTTTCAATCTTTGTTGTGGGCTGTGCCTGGGTATCGATAAGACCCAGGACGGCCCGTGGCCGTTATATGAAAGTATCAGTAACTTCCTGAATTACTTTTTTGTTTTGTGTGGGCCAACGCCTGGAATTTGATCGACAGAGGTGGCTGTGGTAAACCGACCGGCATCGAACATTGCATTTATCATAGGTATATGTTACCAAAATAAAATCGTAAAATCAGTTTGTTGTAAGATCAGTTGACGCATGATCGTTTAATTTACCAGAAAAGTCAATATGAAACATTTTAGGTTTCACTAGGAGAGTTAATTGCCTGAAAAAGCAAAGCTACTAATAAAGCTCAAAGAAAAGGGATTTAGGGTCCCGGATTTTATCCATGTGCCTGCGGCGCAGTTTGAACAAGAGGCGTTTACGGATCTTGAAGCGTTTCTGGAGATTCACCGTGAAAGCTACAAGGTGATTGCTAGGTCTGCACATCCCAATGAATCAGATTTCAAAGGGGGGACCTTTGATTCCCTTGAAACCTATGCCGATATCGGTGGCATTGTTTACGCCAGAAATAAAATTATTAGAATGGCTAAGGAAGCCAAGCGGCTTTCCATACGGCGACAGCAAATTTTCAATCATGCGCCTGAGATTGATGTTGAGCAAATGGGAGTGATCGTCATGCCATTTATAAACGGCTCAAGTGTCATGGCAAAAATGATTGGTGATGCGTGGGAGTTCGGCTATGGTCGGAACCGGCACCATAAAGTTCAAAAGGATCCCCATATCACCCATGTGCCCCATGACCAGCAGCTGCTGAATATCTCTGTTGAGATTCAGGAGTGCTTAGGGTTTAAATGTGAAATTGAGTATATTATTTCAAAGGAAGGGGAGATCTTTGTTGTCCAGGCGAAAGATATTTCAAATATCGAAACCCTTGAGGCAAAGGAAACCCAGGAATCGGTTCGTTTGGACGGCATCCGGCGGCTGCGAAAACGCCATAGTTACCGTGAACGGCCATTGTATGTGATGGACAATCAATCCTTTTATTTGAAAATTGTCGGATTGTGTGAAGATTTTATCCATGAAAAGGCACCGGCATCCGGCGTACAGAAAATACTTGATGCCGTAACGGCTTATGAGAATGAACTGGAATCCTTTGCACTGCGGCACCAGCGGTTTGCAGTCCTTGGGTATACCATTCAAAATACCAGGGATATTTATAAAATTGCCAGTCGTTACCTGGATGATTATCCAGAGTGTCAAAAGCAGGTCTCTCAAGCACTTTATAATAACCTGTATAAAATAGATATTTTTCTGGAAGAAGCCGATACGTTGATTGCCAGGGATAAGTTCAGGCTTAATTTGTGCAGCCATGATGCCTATGGCATTGATACGGTACGAAACCCCCTATGGTCGGTCTTTTGGCGTGCCAGACGCCATGATGAGGTGGTCAAGGCCTTTAAACAGCTGGGATTTAAAACAGACGATACCATCGGCATTGAAATTGATCCCCAGGGACATCCTGTTATTCGGCGTCATTAGACAATATGTCTACTGTTTCTTTGTGAGCCTTAAAACCGGCGCTTGTCACCTGGGAATCCCTATGGTATACCTAACTTTTCGTATGCTATGAGAGGGGCATACTATAAATTAGATTATGAAATTTAAGGGTAAAAAATGAGTCAATTAAGACGGCTGAATGATAGAATCAGCAAACGGGTCAACGTCAATCTTTCTGAATTTGGTTTTGATACGCAAGAGTTTGTGATGAACTCACTTGATCCTGAAAAAATGTTGAAGTTTTATGCATTTTACGGCATTACGGCCCATCATCCAATTTATTTTCATTTTAAAAATTCAAATATTGCGGGCAGTTATTTTTTAGGAAAATGCATGGTAAACCGGTCTGCCATCTATAAAAGTGATGTGCGTGGAGATGAACTCAAACGCAAAGGGGACAATATCGATAGTGCCAAGCAGATTCCTCTTGTCGAGGATGAGATGATTTATATCCGGGACAGCCTCTTGTATAAAACATTGGTTCACTCCAATTCACACAATCCGGAATGTCCTGAAGAGTTCGGCATAAAAAATACCATTTCAGCCCATTATGCCAATATCCATGGGTCTACCTTGGAAGGCTGCTTCCTCGGTGCCTTTTCAACTGCGGACATGATGAATCTTCATTCCTGTATTTTGGGGGAATTTTCCTATGTCCAGGTGGGTGAATTGTTCCACCGGCAGATTGATCCGGGCACGGTTTGGATTAGAAACGATGATTTTGAATTTAAGTTCAGATTTCAGCAAGGTGTTTTGGACGAATATATTGGTGTGAATGCCGCGCATCAGCCCAGGGGTATTATCTACGACTTTGTCAATGAAAAAGAAGCCGATTATGAGCGGCTTTTTGAAGTGGTCGAACTTGAACCGATAGACGCACCGGAAAGCTCAGCGGTGAACCGATATGCCGTAATCAAGCCCAAAAGTGAAATCGGTGAAAATGTGCTGGTGGCACAGCGCGCTTATCTGGATAATGCCAGGATGGGTAACGGGTCTAACGCACAGGAAAATTCATATATTGTCAATTCTCATCTGGAGGGGATGAACGTTACCGCACACGGTGGTAAAATCATCAACGCCTTTGTGGGATTGAAAACGTTTGTGGGGTTTAATTCCTTTCTTTACGGAAAAGAGGATGCCAAATTGTCCATCGGCAAGGGCTGCATTGTCATGCCCCACACCATTATTGATATAAATACGCCAATGCAAATACCCGAAGGCAGGTTGATATGGGGGGATATCCGATCCGAGTCCGATCTGTCCACAAACACCATCGCTCTGGATGAAATTAAAGGGATTCGAGGCACCGTGACCATTGGGAATATGACCTTTGTCGGGTCCGGCAAGGCCTTTGTTAATGGATTCACTTCACGAATTGAGCATATTCTTGAAGTGAATGGGGCCTATAGTAACTTTGACGGGGAACTCAACGGTCATGCCCAGGATGATGCCCAGATTGCATTTAATACCCTTCAGCCATACCGGTCTGGAGAAAATGCCGGAATCTATCCATCCATCCGTATTAAACCCTGATCGTATTAAACCCTGATTCGTCCCATGCAATCTACTGGTAGGGGGTCTCATGTTAAAGGAGCCCTTTTCAGGGGTGCATGTCATGACGGATAAACCCAGCCTGCGGAGTGTCGTGCAGGCTTCACCCCAACCAGGTAGGAAGACAACTCGAATTGCAAGGGGAATTGCTGGGAATGGCAGGGATCTCAAGGGCGCGCCAGAAAACGAGCCGTACATCACGCAAGTGAAACGGATTCGATATGATAGGTGAGGACCATAAACGTTATGGCGTTTGCGCAGGGGATCAATAGATGCTTTGAATCGTATTGAAATTGAAGATCAGATGCTGGTAACACATCATTATGAATAAAGATGTCGTCTATAAATATTGTCCCTTGTGCGCCGGTGGGTTCCAAGAAAAACAGATTGCCAAAAATGAACCCAAGCGTCTGGTTTGCCCTCAATGCGATTTTATCTTTTACCTGGATCCCAAACTGGTGGCCTGTACCATTGCCGAGACGGATAAAAGGATCGTGCTTCAGCAAAGGAATCATGGCCCCCAAAAAGGGTTGTGGGCACTTCCTGGCGGCTTTGTGGACAGGGGCGAGACCCTTGAAGAAGCGGCTGTAAGGGAATTTCGTGAAGAAACCGGACTTGCGTCTGAAATCATTTCCTTATTGGGCACCTATTCCTATCCCGGTGAAGCAAATATCATTATGGTTTATCAAAGCCGTGTGATCGGCGGCACCATCCGTTCCTGCCATGAATCCATGTCAATTAATGCATTTGGGTTAAACAATATCCCCTGGGACAGGCTGGCTTTTGAGACCACACGCAGGGCATTGAGAAAGTATGCCGATTCTCATGGGGTAACTGTGCCCGGGTGTTGATAGACCTATGGCGGCCCGTGGCCGTTATATCAGATCCGTGTATTATCAGAACACCATGGCCGCGGGAATACCCCTAAGAAAGGTGGGATTCGTTTGTACCATGGACGGATTGAGTAAGTGAGTAATAGAATAACTGATTTTTTAAAAGGGGAATTTAAATGAAAATTGATTGGGCGTATATCCGAAAGGGGTGAGTGTCCTGTACCAAAGCTCAAAAGTATTTTGAGGAAAATGGGATTGAGGTGGTTGAAACTGTCAATGCAAGAACAGAAAAAATTGACCATGATGGTGCATGGCAAATGATTGGGGCACAGCGCAAGGCCTATATTGGGAAAGGAAAAAAGGTGCTTGAGTTCACGCCTGGTGATGAAAATCGTGAAGAAATCCTCAAGGCCGCCATGGGCCGGTCTGGCAATTTGAGAGCCCCGGCATTAAGGGTCGCAGATCAAATGTTCATTGGGTTCAACGAGGAAATTTACAAAAATTTGTCATAGACACGTCATCTTGTCGATTCGGTCTAACCGCCACGGGCGGACCTGGTTCTTCACCTTGGTTCGCCCACAACAAAGATTGAAAGATCTGAGTAGACTCCACAGACTTTCTTCTAAAACGGCCATTCTTACTGCGCGTATATCGGAAAGAATTTCCATGACGACAATCATGGATAGGTATACCTGATATTATCCATAAAGGGCGACCAGGATTTTTTCCTGTTCGTCCAATATCTCATCGAGAATATCCGGTGTGGTTAATGGGTTCATGATCACGGATCTGAGGACCACCACGTTGTAATCATCTTCTGGCAATCGTTTGAGGCGGGTCCTTGATACAAAACTTTTTCCTGTCTCTCGCTGAATCCGCTGGAGGTTGATATTGATTTCGTCCAGGGTGCGGTTCAGGTCTCTGACCCGTTCTGTTTGGCCTTGGGCTGTTGCGGCATCCAGGTCTGCCCGTATGGTGGGAGGAACGGCCCGGTAAGTTAGGATATTCAGTGTTGGCGGCGAAATCAGTTCAAATTGGGAGCGGGTTTTGATTTTTTGGGCAAAGGCCCTGGCCGTTTCAATCCCATGTTCCAGCATTAAGCCATAGCCGCGGGTTCCCATGATTTTTAAGGCAGCATCCAGAATCAGTGATGACGCTTCACGGGATCCTTCCAGGGTTTTAATGCCTAAATCCACGGATCCTTTTCGGTTGACATAGCGGGCATGATAGGCAATGGCGTCCAGGGCCTTGGGATCTTTGAAAAAGACCATGCCTGAGGTCATGGGCATGTAGAACTGCTTATGACAGTCAATGGTGACAGAATCGGCCCGTTCAATACCGGTGAGCAGGTGGCGGTATCGTTCAGACATCAGCACAGGCCCGCCCCAGGAGGCATCTACATGGAAATGGATATTTTCCCGTTCACAGATATCGGCCAGGGTGGGCAAGGGGTCAATCATGCCGGTTTCTGTGGCACCGGCAATACCGACAATTGCGGCAATCCTTGTCCGGCCCTGGTCCTTCAAGTCCTGAATCAAGGTTTCCAGTTTATCAATATCAATGGCGCGATGATGATCCACATCCACGGCAATGACATTGGTATTGCCAATGCCCAACAGACCGCCTGCTTTACGCAGGGAATAATGGCCCCGTTTTGACACAATCACCACTACCCGATCCAGATCATGGGCGTTCATCGCTGCAAAAAAACCGTCTTCCTCAATACTTGAGAACCCCGCTTTGGGCGAGAAAATTCTATTACGTGCCACCCACAGTGCGGTAATATTGGCGGTGGTCCCACCGGAGGTAAATGTGCCGAGCGCGGTTCGGGTATTCTGGACGTGGCGCTTGTAAAAATCGTCATCACACCGGAACACCATACGGTGAATTTTGGCCAGCACCTGTTTTTCCAGGAGTGAGAGTACCTTGGACGTTTCAAGCTTGATCACATTTTGGTTCAAGGCGGCGGTAATGGCTTTCAAGTGAACCATAAAGAAGGGGATGGCCGCTGTCATATGTCCGATGAAATAGGGAGAGGCCACATTCACCGCCCTGGGTGCGATGTCAGTGATGATATCTTCAATGACATCTGCCAGTTTTTTTTGGGGATTTCGGTTGAGCTGGACGTTCATAAAATTGCGGGATAGCGCCGCTAGACTGATTTCTTCGGTAACCCCGACATGCCGGTTTAAAAAATCATGGAGTCCGAATAGAATCTGCTCCATGTATTTAATCAGGGTTTTTTTACTGTTCTCATCTTCGGGCCGGATAAAAATCCGGTGAAGGGCCTGTCGATCAGCAATCAGGACAGGATACTCATGGGGTGGGGTGTCAGATTGGGGGCCCCTCGGTTGAAATTTAAATTGGCCGGTCATGGGGTGTTCTTTCTCATATGTTATGTCTGATTCCAAATTTATTTTTGTATTGGATCAAGTCCCACAAAGCCCTTGAAAACAAGCTTGAAATATGGCAGGTCTACCTTAAAAAAAGGAGAAAATCAAATGGAACTTCATGTGAATGATATTTTGACACAGGTCACCCGCTACAATCTGATCCGTAACGGTCGGATGATTTATATTGACCTGCACCGTAAAATCCAGGGACATCTGGCGGGGGACTTTATCGCCGTGCCCAATCTGGTGAACATCGTTGCCAAGCCAGAACACCAGGGCGTCGGCGATACAGAATCAGCTGCCTTGGCCGATTGTCTGAAAAAAATTAAAGGACTGAATGTAGACGCACTGTTTCCAGCCGCGAACTCAGGTATAAGTTGAAAAATAAATTTTTATAAGGGGATTTCCGGGGGCACCTTACTTATTTAACAGAAGATAAAACATTTGTATAACCGCCACGGGCGGACCTGTTTTTTCACCTCGGTTCGCCCACAACAAATATAGAAAGAACCAATGGGTTTGCATCGGACTTTCATATAAAAGTCTTACCATGATACGGTTGTTTTCTATGCCCCTTGGAGATATTTTTATCTTTTGATATTCACGCATCTGAAATGGAACTGTTCAGAAAGCATGAGCGGACCGGCCGACCTTTGGGAAAAATGACTTTTGTAAAACAGCTGGAGACGATTTTAGATAGGCGGCTGAGGCCAAAGAAACCGGGGCGAAAGAAGAATAGATAAGGTGTCCCCGGAATTTTGTCCCCGGAATTTCTTGATCGCTATAGGGTGGGTTAGTGTTGCTTTGCATTTCCATCCAATCGTGCTATTCTTTCTATTAAAATAAGATGTTACATGACTCAGGAGACCTGCCATGAAAAAGCTGCCCATCGGGATTCAGACCTTTCAGAAAATCCGTGGAGATGATTATGTGTATGTGGATAAGACCGACCTGGCTGTTGATCTGATCAACAGCTACCAATACGTGTTTTTGTCACGGCCCCGGAGATTTGGAAAGAGCCTGTTTGTGGATACCCTGCACAATTTGTTTGAGGGCAAAAAAGAATTGTTTACCGGTTTGGCTGCTGAGAAAAGTTATGACTGGTCAAAGACGCATCCGATCATTCGCATTGATTTTTCCGAAGGCAATTTTCGCAACCCGAGATCCTTGCACGAAAGCATAATGAATGGGTTGAAAAAAAACGAAAAACGCCTGGGGGTTTGCGTAGAAAGTTCAGAACCATCTTTGCGTTTTGGTCAACTTATTGAAACCGTTTCTCAGACACATGGTACTCAGGCCGTTATTTTAATTGACGAATACGACAAACCCATTCTGGATAATATGGATCAACCGGAGGTGGCTGTATTGGCACGGGAAGAACTCAAGGCCCTGTATTCTTCCATTAAAGCCAACGATGCCCATATCCGCTTTGCCTTTTTAACTGGCGTAACCAAATTCTCCAGGGTATCGGTGTTTTCCGGTATCAATAATATTGTAGATATCAGCCTGGAAAAATCATACGGTACTGTCTGCGGCTATACCCAGCACGATCTGGAAACAGTTTTTGCAGACCACCTGCAAGATGCAGACATGAATGAAGTAAAGCGATGGTATAACGGGTATTCTTTCATGGGCGATCATGTGTATAACCCATTTAATATCCTGCTTTTTATCGCCAAGGGCAAAGAATTTAAAAGTTATTGGTTTGAGACCGCCACTCCGACCTTTCTGGTCAAGCTGCTGAAACAAAAACACTTTTTTCTGCCCGACCTGAGCAATATCAAGGCGGGCGAAGAACTGCTGACATCCTTTGATATTGATCACATCTCACCTGTTACCCTGCTGTTTCAATCCGGTTATCTGACCATCAAGGAGGCATTTTTGGATGGGTTTATGACGGCATACCTGTTGGGTTTTCCCAATCTGGAAGTCTCCATGGCCTTTACCAATTCCCTGCTGGATTTATTTGCTCCAGTGGAACAAAAAACTGTAGTAAAAAGCAACCTCTACCGTGCCTTGAAAAACGGCGATATGGAACAGTTCAGGGCCGCCATTCACGCTCTGTTTGCGGCCATCCCCTACCATAATTATACAAACAATGAAATCGCCCGCTACGAAGGGTTTTATGCCAGTGTAATCTTTGCTTGGCTTTCTTCCATTGGCGTGCAGCTCATTGTGGAAGACTGCACCAACAAGGGCAGGATTGATATGAGTGTGGAAATGGAGGACACCATCTATCTGATCGAATTTAAGGTGGATATGCCTGAGGAAAAAGCCCTTGTTCAGATTAAAGGCCGGGGCTATTCGGAAAAATACCGGATAAAAGGTAAAAAAATCATCCTGATCGGTATTGGCTTTTCCAGCGAGAAAAGAAATATAGTGGACTTTCTCTGGGAAGAGATGTGAACGGAAATCCACAGGTGATTATGTCAGGAGAGAACAATTTTCACAGCAAATTCCACAGGCGGATTCCCCTGCGTCGATGGTTGTGGCGTATCCAGATTCTACACCGAATTGTAGGATCTTGCACCTGAATCAGAACATGGCACTGCGGATTATGGATA
>PDWJ01001040.1_pt1 | contig 36356 bp, 38 predicted proteins | sample 1430881 | NCBI WGS metagenome assembly PDWJ01 (sample SAMN01162460, study PRJNA174530) | Oral metagenome, whole genome shotgun sequencing project. | biome: Marine environment; feature: Marine mammal; material: Swab sample of the gingival sulcus; isolation source: swab sample of gingival sulcus...
ACTATTCCATAAACCTTAAAAAATAAACCCCGAAAAAAAATGTCCTTTTTTCGGGGTTTTTATTGAGTTGTGCTTACTTTTTCAACACTCCTTTCAAAAATTGAGCAGTAATGCTTTTTTTAGATTTGATAATTTCCTCAGGTGTTCCTTCAGCAACGATTTGACCACCATTTATTCCTCCTTCGACACCAATATCAATAATATGGTCAGCGAGCTTTATTACATCTAAATTATGTTCAATAATAATAAACGAATTTCCTTTTTCTATCAACTGCTGAATAGCATCCATGAGTACTTTTACATCCTCAAAATGCAATCCCGTTGTAGGTTCGTCCAAAATATAAAGGGTATTACCTGTCTGTCTTTTGGATAGTTCCGTAGCGAGTTTTATCCGCTGAGCTTCCCCTCCCGAAAGTGTTGTAGAAGGTTGCCCCAAAGCAATATATCCCAAACCAACAGCTTGTAAGGTTTTTACTTTATTATAAATTTTCGGAATCGGTTGGAAAAACTCCACCGCCTCGTTAATCGTCATTTCCAAAACATCAGAAATAGATTTTCCTTTATACCTTACCTCCAAAGTTTCTCGGTTAAATCGCTTTCCATTACAAGTTTCACAATGCACATAAACATCAGGTAAGAAGTTCATTTCTATGACTTTAAGCCCTCCTCCTTGACAAGTTTCGCATCTTCCTCCTTTTACATTAAAGGAAAATCTCCCTGCTTTGTAACCTCTAATTTTACTTTCTGGCAAATTGGCAAAAAGACTTCTAATATCAGTATAAAGTCCTGTATAAGTTGCTGGGTTCGACCTCGGTGTTCTACCAATAGGCGCTTGATCTACATCTACAATTTTATCAATATTTTCTAATCCTTCAATTGATTGATAAGGCAAAGGTTTCTTGACCGCTCTATAAAAATGATGATTTAAAATCGGGTACAAAGTACCGTTAATCAGCGAAGATTTCCCACTTCCCGATACGCCTGTAACCACGACTAATTTTCCCAAAGGAACATCTAAATCAACATTTTTGAGGTTGTTTCCTTTCGCTCCTTTTAAGAGTATATGTTTTCCATTTCCCGCTCGTCTTTGATTAGGAATAGCAATTTCTTTTTGACCATTAATATACTGAGCCGTTGTTGTATCTGCTTTCAATAAAGCTTTTGGACTTCCTTGCCAAAGAATTTCTCCACCGTGTTTCCCCGCTCTTGGTCCTATGTCAATAATATGGTCGGATTGCAAAATCATATCTTCATCGTGTTCCACCACCAAAACCGAATTGCCTAAATCTCGTAAATTCTTTAACGAACTGATAAGTCTTTCGTTATCTCGCTGGTGCAAACCAATTGAAGGTTCGTCCAAAATATATAAGACATTCACCAACTGGGAACCGATTTGAGTAGCCAAACGAATCCGCTGAGATTCTCCTCCAGAAAGTGTTTTTGAACTTCTATTTAAACTCAAATAATCCAAACCTACATCTAATAAAAACTGAAGCCGAGTTTTGATTTCTTTTAAAATTTCTTTTGCAATAATCGATTGAGCATCAGAGAATTTATCTTCAATTTCTATCAACCAATCTTTGAGTTCAGAAAGACTCATTGCATTGACCTCCGCAATGTTTTTTCCATCAATTTTAAAACTCAAACTCGATGCTTGTAACCTCGCTCCATGACAAGATGGACAAACTTCCTCACTTGTAAAATGCCTTTCCAATAAAGTGGCATTGTAGTTAGCCTTTTGCTCAATCATTTGCTCAATGGTAGCAACTAAACCTTTAAACTTTATTTTTATTTTTTTGGTGATTCCAGCATGAGGCATTTTTTTCACTTTCTCCACCTCTATTCCATGATAAATTGCATTGATGATTTTTGGCGATAAATCTTGAAAAGGCGTGGTCATTTTTTCATCAAAATACTCGAAAATTTGTTCCAAAATATTCGAAAGCCATTTTTTAGATTTAATATCCTGAAGTGGCAATAAAGCTTTTTCTATTGGAAATTGTGTTTTTTCTACAAATAAACCTGTATTGACTTTTTTTATCATTCCTAAGCCCTTACATCTTTTACAATTTCCCTTTGGCGAATTAAAAGAAAAGGTATTAGGTTCGGGTAAAGCCAAGGCATTTCCTGTATCTTCGTCCATTAAATTTTTAGAAAAATACTGCACTTCATCTTGTCCCAAAACCTGAATTCCCACAATTCCTTCTCCCATTTCCAGAGCTGTCCTTAAGGATTTTGCCATTCGGTTTTCCATCGAAGGTTCACCGACTATCCAACGATCAATGACAATATCAATATCATGGGTTTTATATCGGTCAAGTTTTAAATCGTACTCTATTTCTTGTAATTCTCCATCAATTCTGGCGTGTCCGTAGCCCTTTTTAGCCATCTGAACGAATAACTCGTGATAATGTCCTTTCCTCGCTTTAATCACAGGAGCAAGGAGCATTACCTTTTGTCCATCATATTGGTTTTGAATGGTTTCTAAAATTTGTTCTTCTGTATAACTAATCAGTTTTTTTCCAGAATGCACCGAATACGCATCGGCAACACGAGCGTACAATAATCTTAAAAAATCGTATAATTCGGTAATTGTTCCTACGGTAGAACGAGGATTTTTGTTGGTGGTTTTTTGTTCAATGGCGATTACTGGTGACAAACCTTCAATTTTATCAACATCGGGTCTTTCTAAACCTCCTAAAAACTGACGAGCATACGCCGAAAAAGTTTCTATATACCGTCTCTGACCCTCAGCAAAAATAGTATCAAAAGCCAAAGAAGACTTTCCGCTCCCTGAAAGCCCTGTAACAACAACCAACTGATTACGAGGGATTTTAACATCAATATTTTTTAAATTATGCTCCCTTGCTCCAAAAATCTCTATATATTCTTGCATTTCGCTCATATCCTATTTTCCTGACTGGCAAAAATACGGATTATTATTGATAAATCATTTTATTTAATCTTTTAGTCCACTAAAATACTTCTTAAGTATATCACTTAAAATATTAACAACCAAGACCTCAAATTGATTAAATAAAACAACATATTGCTTCAACCTGTTTATAAATCACAATGAAAGTTTAACAATTATTATACAGTAATTTTGCTTTATCCTCTAACCAAAGACCTATATTTTGTCCTACTAAAGCTCAATAAGTTGATCTATCCTGCCAATTTGGCACACAAAATAAAATGGTATAAAATTGGAGATGTAGAAAGTGAAAATTAAAGTGAAAATTAAAAAAAGTAATAATATTATGAGTAAAATTATTGGAATTGATTTAGGTACAACCAACTCTTGTGTAGCAGTAATGGAAGGGAAAGACCCAGTGGTGATCCCAAATGCAGAAGGAAAAAGAACAACACCATCTATCATTGCATTTACGGAAGATGGAGAGCGAAAGGTGGGAGACCCAGCAAAAAGACAAGCGGTTACCAATCCACAAAAAACCATTTATTCTATCAAGAGATTTATGGGAAGTCAGTTTTCTAAATTGACAGCAGAGGATAAAAATGTACCTTATCAATTGGTAGCAGGTACAAACGATGCCGTAAAAGTAAAAATAGACGACAGAGAATATACCGCTCAAGAAATTTCTGCAATGACACTTCAAAAAATGAAGAAAACAGCAGAAGATTATTTAGGACAAGAAGTGACGAGAGCCGTAATTACTGTTCCTGCATACTTTAACGATGCCCAAAGACAGGCAACTAAAGAAGCAGGAGAAATTGCAGGTCTTAAAGTAGAAAGAATCATCAACGAGCCTACTGCCGCAGCATTGGCTTATGGATTGGATAAGAGTGACAAAGAACAAAAAGTGGCGGTTTATGATTTAGGAGGAGGAACTTTTGATATCTCTATATTAGATCTTGGAGATGGCGTTTTTGAAGTACTTTCTACCAATGGGGACACACACCTTGGAGGAGATGACTTTGATAATGTAATCATCAATTGGTTAGCAGAAGAGTTTAAAGCTGAAGAGCAAGTAGATTTAAAAGCTGATCCTATTGCACTTCAAAGATTGAAAGAAGCAGCAGAAAAAGCAAAAATCGAATTATCTGCATCTCCACAGACGGAAATCAACTTACCTTATATCACAGCAACAGCATCAGGTCCTAAACACTTGGTTAAAACTTTATCAAGAGCGAAGTTTGAGCAATTGTCAGCTGATTTAGTAAGAAGATCTATGGAGCCTTGTAAAAAAGCATTAAACGATGCAGGACTTTCTGTAAGTGATATCGATGAAGTGATTTTAGTAGGAGGTTCTACAAGAATCCCAATTATCCAAGAAGAAGTAGAAAAATTCTTCGGTAAAAAGCCATCAAAAGGAGTGAATCCAGATGAAGTAGTTGCCGTAGGTGCAGCCATCCAAGGAGGAGTATTGACAGGAGATGTAAAAGATGTATTATTATTAGATGTAACACCTCTTTCTTTAGGAATTGAAACAATGGGTTCTGTATTTACTAAATTAATTGATGCGAATACCACTATCCCAACTAAAAAATCTGAGGTATTCTCTACCGCAGCGGATAATCAACCAGCAGTAACGATTAGAGTAGGACAAGGAGAAAGACCAATGTTCAACGATAATAAGGAAATTGGTAGATTTGAATTAACAGATATTCCACCAGCACCAAGAGGAGTTCCTCAAATTGAAGTAACTTTTGATATTGATGCAAATGGTATATTACATGTTTCAGCGAAAGATAAGGGAACAGGAAAAGAACAATCGATTAAAATTCAAGCCTCTTCAGGTCTTTCTGATGAAGAAATCGAAAAGATGAAGAAAGAAGCGCAAGAAAACGCTTCAGCAGATGCTAAAAGAAAAGAAGAAGCAGACCTTATCAACAAAGCAGATGGTTTAATCTTCCAAACTGAAAAGCAATTGAAAGAATTTGGAGATAAATTATCAGCAGATAAGAAATCAGCAATTGAAACGGCTCACTCAGAATTGAAAACGGCTTACGAAGCAAAAGATATGGAAGCGATTAAAACCAAAACCGAGGCATTAGATGCAGCGTGGATGGCAGCTTCTGAGGAATTGTACAAAGCTCAAGCAGAAGCTAATCCACAAGCAGGTGCAGAGCAAGCACAAGGTGGAGGAAACGATGCTGGAGATAATGTAGAAGATGCAGACTTCGAAGAAGTGAAGTAAGTTTGATTAGAAACAATCACTAAAATTATAGTAAATCGTAGTAAATGAAATGTTTACTGCGATTTTTGTTTTTTGGTCATTATATTTACGAAAAATTTTAGGCTCAAATCCTGCAATGATACATAAAATTGATAATGACAATCAAGTATCACCAAACTCAAATGCACTACACAAAAAGGTTGGGAATTGTGTTATTTGAATAGAATAGATGATTTTTACTATTGTAAAGTTTTCTTTATTATCTTATCAAAAGCGTTAGATTTTATAAAACTGTATCTTTTTTTATTCACTTGAATTTTTTCTAAAAATCCTAATTCTACTAATTTTTTCAAATCCATTCTTGCAGTATAATTAGAAATCTGAAATCTATTTTCTATATCTTTAATACTTAAAACTCTATCGGAATCATCATATAATAATTTTAAAATTTGAGCAGTTCGTTCATTAATTTCAGGAATTTTCATAAAACGCCCTGATTGATAAACTTCTTTTTGCTTTTTATAAATATAATCTTTTAATGAATAATAGGCTTTTTCCATCGTTTTAAGATGATAAGTGATAAAATAACTTAAATCATTCTCATCTTTTTCAGTATATAAATAAGATTTTTCATATTGATTTTTCGTATCTTTTATAATTCTTGAAATGGATAAATATTCTGTCAGCCAATATCCTTTTTTAAGCATATACCAATAAAATAATGCTCTCGCAGTTCGTCCATTTCCGTCAGTAAAAGGATGAATCCAGCCTATCATAAAATGGATGATACACCCTTTAATGATAGGGTGAATAAATTTTTCAGTATCATTATTAAAGAAAAAACAAATATCTTCTATTAGTTTTTCTAATTCCTTTTGTGGTGGTGGCATATGTACAATTTCAGCTTGTGTATAATTTACCACACGAACATCATCACTTTTTCTAAAAGCCCCTTCTTCCTGACTACTATCCAATGTATTATTTGTAATAAGTTTGTGAATTTCCAACAAATTTTCAGGTGTTAAATCCTTATCTTTATGCTGAACAATATGTTTCATTGTAATATAATTGTTCATAATCATTAAGTCAGATTTGTTTTTTGGCTTTTTCTCCAAACGAATCATCTCTTTTGCCTTTTTTCGTGTGGTATTTGCACCCTCCATTTGGCTACTTGAAATAGATTCTTCAATCAAGGAACTAATGATGTATTTTGTTTTATCTGTTTCTGCAATTCCGATATTACTTCCGAGCGTTCCTCCAAAGTGCATATCAAATAAATGTAATGCTTGTTGAATAAAATCCGTCACCATAAATTGAAATGAATACTTTCCAAAATCAAGTTTTTTAGCATTTAATCTTCGGTGTAATTTTATCGCACTCCATAATTTTTCAGGAACATAAGACTTTGATTTATATTTCACTTTATCCCAAAAAAGGTAGTCGTTCTGAATTTTTTTTAAAAGTCCATTTTCTTGAATTTCAACAAGTAACGAAATAATTTCTTTTTTATCAATATATTTAGGAGCATCTTCCATAACAATTTGTTTTAAAACACAAAAATACATAAAAATTGCGAGATTTTAACAAAATCTCGCAATTTTTACTTTTTTTTCAATCCTCAACAATCCCAATTTCCTCCTCCATCAATCCATACAATTTATAAACCGTAGTATCAATTTGTTTGTCGGTTTGTGTGATTTGCATTTGGATACAGGCGGCTTTTTCTTGCATTTCTAAAAAGAAATCTTCCCACTCGGTTTTCTCTGAAAGTGAGAGTTTTATTTTCTTCTTTTTGAGTTCCTTTACAAACTCGGCAAAAGACAACAAATACCAATTCTATAACTTTTTGGGTAATTTCTCTAACTCCTCAAATTTTCGCTGAATAGTTCTTACAAATTTACCACTAACTTCTTGTAAATTTTTATGGAATTATAGCATTTGCTAAGAATATTTATTAAAGGTTGCATATCTACTTGAAAAATATTTCCTTGCATTTTTCCTTTATATTTTAACCAAAACTTAATTAAAGTTAAGTTCAAAATAGAAACTAAATAACTTAAATCAACTCTTTCAGTTTTTATTATATTGAATATTCTATTTACATAACAATCAACAAAACTAAAAGAAGGTTTTTGACATTTTCTAATTGACGAATTTTATTTCCTAAAAATATTTTTTCATCTCTTGACCTATGAAGTCCATAAGGTTTATTTGCTGATGTTTTTTAAACCAAAATATTCAAACTCTTAGGTAAAACTTTTATGTGAATTGGAGAAAGTATTTTTCTAAAATCTCCATCGATATGCCAATTTTCGGTATTGACTTCAAAATCTACTTCCGACACTTGTAAATAAGTCGTGTATTTGTCGTTTTTCAGTCTTTTGGTAAACATTCTCGAGGCAAATAAAGCCGAATAATAAGCAGGAAATTTCTTCACCAATACCAAATCTACCAAACCATCACTTTTACTTGCCATCGGTGCGATATAAGCATTGTTTCCGAACTGCCTTGTATTGGCGATATTCAACATTAAATATTGTCCGTTATATTGTTGATATTCTTCTTTTTTAAACTGAATTCGTATCGGTTCGTATTTAAAAAATGTCTGAATAGATACCTTGACATAATTTTTTAAACCTCTACTTGTTTTTTCAAATTCTTTGACCACTTCTCCATCAAACCCTGCTCCAGAAACATTAATAGAAAAATGCTCATTGACCATAAAAGTATCTATCGCCTTGATTTTCTTTTGCTTAATCTTGGTCAGAAGCTCATCAATATCTTTTTTAAAATTCGTTTCATTAGCAAAACCATTTCCCGAACCCGCAGGAAAAATACCCAAAATTTTATTGGTATTAATCAGTTTTTGAGCCACCGAAGAAATCGTTCCATCACCACCAATAGCGACAAAAATATCGGTATTTTCAAAATTTTCATCAATAAATTTATCTGTACCTTCTATACTTTGCGAAATAAAATAACGCAAATTTTTCACTTTTTTTTTCAAATCCTCTATCATCTCCAAATGCTTTCCATTAGAAGAATTTGGATTGATAATAAAAACGGTTCTATTCATTGAGGTTGAGATTGAGATTGAGGTTGAGATTAAAGAATTCCTTAACCTCAACCTTAGTCTTAGCCTTAATTACACATCAATATTCGCATAGATGGCATTTTTCTCGATAAATTCTCTCCTTGGTGGTACATCATCGCCCATCAACATTGAGAAAACTCTATCTGCCTCTCCTGCATTATCAATATTTACTTGTTTTAAAATTCTATTTTCAGGATTTAAAGTCGTGTCCCAAAGTTGCTCTGGGTTCATTTCCCCAAGACCCTTATATCGCTGAACTTCAACTCCTTTACCTTCGTTTGACATCTCTAATGTAATCTTCTCTCTTTCTGCCTCATCATAAGCATATCGCTTATTTTTTCCTTTCTTCAATAAGTATAAAGGTGGCTGAGCGATATATACATAACCTTGCTCAATCAATTCTTTCATATATCGGAAGAAGAAAGTTAAAATCAAGGTAGAAATGTGAGAACCATCAATATCGGCATCGGTCATAATCACGATTTTGTGATAACGCAATTTAGATAAATTAAGGGCTTTGCTATCTTCCTCTGTTCCTACAGAAACGCCTAATGCGGTATAAATATTTTTAATTTCATCATTATCATATACCTTATGCATCATGGATTTTTCAACATTCAAAATCTTACCTCTCAATGGTAAAATGGCTTGAAAATGTCTATCTCGACCTTGCTTTGCCGTTCCACCTGCGGAATCTCCCTCCACTAAGAATATCTCTGAAATTTCTGGATCTTTAGATGCACAATCAGACAATTTACCCGGTAATCCTGCACCTCCCATTGGAGATTTTCTTTGTACCATTTCGCGAGCCTTTTTGGCTGCTTGTCGTGCTTTGGCTGCAAGAACTACTTTTTGTACAATTTGTTTCGCCTCATTAGGATTTTCTTCTAAGAAATTCGTAAGCATCTCACTTACAATCTTATCCACAGCACTTGACACCTCAGAGTTTCCTAATTTTGTTTTGGTCTGACCTTCAAACTGAGGTTCCATTACTTTCACAGAAACTACGGCAGTAAGTCCCTCACGGAAGTCATCTCCTGTAATTTCTACTTTTTCTTTTTGTGGAAGCCCTTGCTCATCGGCATACCTTTTCAAAGTTCTGGTTAATGCCCTTCTAAATCCTGTGAGGTGAGTTCCTCCTTCGTGAGTATTAATATTATTCACATAAGAATGTAAATTTTCACTAAATGAAGTGTTATATCTCATCGCTACCTCTACTGGAATATCATCTTTTTCACCTTCCATAAAGATGACTTTTTCCATTATTCCTTCTCTGTTGCCATCAAGATATTCTACGAATTCTTTTAGACCACCTTCGGAATAAAAAGTATCGGTTTTGAATGTTCCGTCTTCTAACTTTTCTCTTTCATCAGTGATTTTAATATTAATCCCTTTATTCAAATAGGCTAATTCTCTTAACCTCGCTGATAAAGTATCATAACTATATACTAAATGATTGAAAATACTATCATCAGGCTGAAAGAAAACGGTTGTTCCTGTACTTTCGGAAGTTCCTATTTCATCAACAGGTGTTATCGCCTTACCTTGTGAATATTTTTGTTGGAAAACTTTACCTTCTCTATTTACGGTAGCAATCAATGAAGTAGAAAGTGCATTCACACAAGAAACCCCTACTCCGTGCAGACCTCCTGACACCTTATAAGAATCTTTATCGAACTTCCCTCCTGCTCCAATTTTTGTCATTACTACTTCCAAAGCAGATTTCTGTTCCTTTTGGTGCATTCCTACAGGAATACCACGCCCATTATCGGAAACAGAAATACTATTTCCCTCGTGAATGGTTACAGTAATCGTATCACAATGACCTGCCAATGCCTCATCAATAGAGTTGTCGACTACCTCATATACCAAATGGTGCAAACCTCTTGTTCCTACATCTCCAATGTACATTGACGGTCTTAACCGTACGTGTTCTATTCCTTCTAAGGATTGAATACTATCTGCTGAATATTGTTTTTGACTCATAATTTTTTATTCGTAATAAAATACCTACAAATGTAAGGCTTTTTTTTGAGCTGTGCAAGGGTGAAAAAAACTAAAGTTTCATTGATTTTTTCAAGTTCCCTAGTATTATTTAGCACAATAAAGCATTAATAAAGAAGATTACTTTATTTAACCCAACAAAGCCCCTTAAAAAAGGAGCTTTGAGTATATTTAGCATCATTATTCTATTAGTTATTTAAAAGTAAAGCGGCTTCTTTGGCAGCATAAGTGAAAATCATATCTGCTCCTGCCCTTTTGATGCAAGTAAGACTCTCCAAAATCGCTTGATCGTTATCCAACCAGCCTTTTTCGACAGCAGCTTTTAGCATGGCATACTCACCACTAACATTATAAACGGCAATTGGTAAATCGATCTCTGTTCTAACCTTAGCAACAATATCCAAATAAGGTAACCCCGGTTTTATCATAATAATATCGGCTCCCTCTGCGATATCTTTATATACCTCATCTAACGCCTCTCTACTATTATGGAAATCCATCTGGTAAGTTTTTTTGTCCTTTGGAATAGCTTCATTTTTTTTAGGTGCAGAATCCAAAGCACTTCTAAATGGTCCATAATAAGAACTCGCATATTTGGCAGCGTAGCTCAAAATCCCCACTTCTTTAAAACCGTTTTCCTCCAATCCTGTTCTAATAGCAAGTACCCTTCCGTCCATCATATCACTCGGCGCTAAAATATCTGCTCCTGCCTCGGCGTGAGAAATCGACATCTTCACCAAAGCTTCATTGGTAGCATCATTATCCACCTTTCCATTGGTGATAATTCCGTCGTGCCCGTAGATAGAATAAGGATCTAAAGCCACATCTGGCATAATGACCATTTCAGGAACGGCATCTTTAATCGCTTTAATGGTATTTTGCATCAAGCCATTAGGGTTCCAAGCCTCTGTACCCTTATTATCTTTTAGATTTTCAGATACTTTCATATAGAGGTTAACAGCCTTGATGCCTAAACTAAAAAGTTCCTTACATTCCTTTACTGTTAAATCTAAACTTCTCCTAAAAATCCCTGGCATAGATGGAATAGGCTCTTGTTTTCCTTCCCCTTCCATTACAAACATGGGCATTACAAAATCGTTAGTCGTCAATACCGTTTCTTGCACCAAACTTCTAATGGCGGACTTTGTTCTTAGTCTTCTATTTCTTGAGTATAAAATCATTTTTATTGTTTTTTTATTCACTAAAATCTCACACGATTTTATCATTTAAAGTGACCAACAAATGTACAAAATTATTTTTCTTGGAGACTAAAACTAATCGTGATTATTTTAAAAAGTAAGATTTTATTTAAGTATTATTATTTCTTTTTTTTAACCAAGTTAATAAAAATACTAATGACAAAATTGTAAATATAACAACTGATACAAGAAACAAATACAATAGATTAGACGACCATATTTTTGGTATATAGTCAGTTAGTTTGTAGTCAGTAACTTGAAAAATATAGACTTCTTCTTCAATACCCTCTAATTTTTCTTTACCAACTATCTTACCTTTTAATATACATTTAGACATTATTTGTTCATAATGCTTTGTGAAATTTGGCGTATTGCCAGTCAAATTAAGATGATATATTTTCTCTCCATCATCAACTAAACCTGAGTGAATCGTTTCCTTAATCACCAAAAAATCAATACCTGTTGTTTGTAAAAACTCTCCATACACTTGATTTTCTTCTCTTAGGTTTGAAGTAAACGAAAACTTTGTCGGTAAAAGACAATAAATCATAAAAGCCAATACTAATAACCAGAGATAAAACAATATCTTTTTCATCTATTTTGAAATTTAACTTTTAGCATTTCTTCATTTATGTATTTTTCACTAATGATGATGAAACAAATGCGTAACGAATGCCAAGGCTATTCCCAGAATAACCCAACCGATTTTCTGCCAATCGACATTATGGTTTTTATTGCTTTCAAAAATAATCACCGAGGAAATATGCAAGAAAATACCACCGACAATCGCCAAAATATAAGGCTCAAAATTCGCTGGAAAATAACGACCCACCCATATAGCCAAAGGTGATGCCAAAGCAAAAACACCAACAATTAGCCAAGAAGAAAAGGATGAAAACTTTTTATTCCTAAATAAAAATGCGCCCAAAATGAAAGAAATTGGTAATTTATGTAAGAAAATCCCTTGTAAATAAGGCGACAAATGCTGCTCTTTCGCCAAAGGAATTCCCTCTATAAAGGCGTGAACAAATAATCCTATCACTAGCGTAAAAGGCAAAATAGTTTTCTCTCCATGATGATGAATATGTCCGTGTTCAAAGCCTTTGGTAAGATTCTCCAAAATCATTTGTAATAAAACCCCAACAATTACCCAAATACCTAAATTCAAATCGTGATGTTCATAAACTTTTGGGAAAATTTCATTGACGCAAATGCTAATTAAAAATCCAGCACTGACAATCAATAAAATTTTGACCAAACCTTCCTTCTGACCAAAATTTCGTCCCAATACAACACCCAATACAACACTGAATATAAGTACGCTAATTATCATTTTTTCACAAATACATTAATACATCTCGGAGAAGTTTCTAACTCAAAATCATTCAGTTGGTAATCTCCAAAAATCTTTTTTCTTTCAAAGCCATTTTTGTTGGCAATGCGTTCTATTTCCTCCAAAGTATGCAACTTTACTTTCTCAAAATAATGGTGCTTTTCCCCTTTATCTTCAAACGAAATATCTTTAATCACACACTGATTTTCAATTCGTTTTTTAATATCAAAATGTATTCCTTCCTTTACAATAGTAGATTGTGGCACCAATGAATTTTTAACAAATTTCTCATTTAGGAAATCCAATACAAAAAAACCATCAGCCGAAAGCGATTGATATACCGACTGAAAAACCTGATCGTCCTCCTCGCTATTTTCAAAATATCCAAAACTGGTAAACAAATTAAAAACAGCGTCTATATTTCGCTCTTTGAGTTCATCTCTCATATCGTGAACTCGAAATTTTAAAGAAGCATTTTCAAATTGCTGATTATGCAAAATACTCTCTTCCGATAAATCAACGCCTAAAACATCATATCCTAATTGATTCAGATACACCGAATGCCTACCTTTTCCACAAGCCAAGTCAATAATTTTTGAGTTTTTCGGAATTTTTAAATCATTTACTAACAAATGAATAAAATCCTCTGCTTCCTTAAAATCTCTATCTTTATATAAAATATGATAGTATGAGGTGTTAAACCACGTTTTAAACCATTCCATATTGCAAAAATAATGTAATTTTGCAAACAATGGATACAAATAATCTACAAATACAAATTAAAACGCTTTTTGGTCTTGAAAAAATCTTGGCAGAAGAAGTGAAGAAACTCGGTGGGAGAAATGTCGAAATCAGAAATAGAGCCGTTAATTGCGAGGGCGATTTAGGATTTCTCTATAAAATTAACTATTCCCTCAGAACGGCACTCAAAATTTTGGTTCCGATTCACGAGTTTAAGGCCTTTAACGAATATAAATTTTACCATAAATTATCTCAAATTAATTGGGACGATTATTTGGGGCTTCATCAGTCTTTTTCGATTGATGCCACGGTTTATTCGGAAAAATTCACGCATTCTCGTTATATGTCATTGAAAATGAAAGATGCCATTGTCGATTATTTCCGAAAAAAATACAACAAAAGACCCAATATCGATACCAAAAATCCTGATATTGCTTTTCATTTGCATATTGATAGAGATTGGGTAACGGTTTCTTTAAACTCTTCGGGAGAACCTTTATTTAAAAGAGGTTATAGGCAAAATCAAGTTAAAGCACCGATTAACGAAGTTTTAGCCAGTGGAATGCTCCAAATGGCTGGTTGGGACGGAAAAGGAAATTTCCTCGACCCGATGTGTGGAAGTGGAACACTTTTAATAGAGGCCGCAATGTTGGCAATGAATCTTCCTGCACAATTATTTAGAAAAAAGTTTGCTTTCCAAAATTGGCGAAACTACGATGAAGATTTATTCACGAAGATTAAAGAATTTAGGCTGAATAAAATCAAAGAGTTTTCAGGGAAAATTATCGGTTATGACAAAGATGCCTTGGCAGTTTCTATCGCCAGAGAAAATGTAGCATTTACCGAATTAGATGAAGTAATAGAAATTCATAAAAAAGATTTCTTTGAGACTAAAAAAGAGCATTTCCCTTTATTAATAATGTTCAATCCGCCTTATGATGAAAGGTTAGAAATTAACGATGAGGCATTTTATAAAAAAATAGGTGATACTTTCAAACAAAATTATCCTAATACTTTGGCGTGGCTTATTTCCGCTGATTTATCGGCAGTGAAGAGAATCGGTTTGCGACCATCAAAAAAAATAAAACTATACAACGGAAAATTAGAAACCAAATTCCTCCAATACGAAATGTACGAAGGAACGAAAAAAACGAAAGGGTAAATTGAGGCTGAGGTTGAGGCTAAGGTTGAGAATTTTTAACAAATTAATTATATTTTTATTATATTTGCTCTAAACAGCAAACCTATTGTAGTATGAAAACGATACAAATAAATGTACCAAATGATATAGGTCTTAACGATTATGACTTATCAATGATTTTAGCCACTAAGTTATATGAAGACGCCAAATTATCAGCAGGTCAGGCTGCACAAATGGTAGGTTTATCTAAAAGAGCATTTATTGAACTTTTAGGTAAATATGGTGTATCTGTTTTTAGTAAATCCGTTAAAGATTTACATAATGATATAAAAAATGCGTAGAATTGTTATTTCTGATACAAGTACGCTCATTCTTTTTCACAAAATAGAAGAGTTAAGTATCCTTAAAAAAGTCTATGGCGAAATATTAACAACACCAGAAGTTGCAGAAGAGTTTGGTGAACCATTGCCAAGTTGGATAGAGGTAAAATCTGTTTCGGATAAAAAATATCAGAAGTTTTTAGAAACACAGGTGGATTATGGAGAGGCAAGTGCTATCGCATTAGCCACCGAATATGATGATGTTTTGGTTTTAGTAGATGATTTAAAGGCGAGAAAATTAGCTCAAAAATTACAATTAAAAATAACAGGAGTTCTTGGCGTAATTTATAAAGCCAAACAGGAAAATGTAATAGAAAAAGTAAAACCTATCATAGACAAATTATTACAAACCAATTTTAGAATTTCTGATAAAATAATTAGCGAAATTTTAAAGTTAAGTAATGAATAATATTTAACCCTATTTGTAAATGCTACTTTTCAAAAATTATCGTATTTTTACACATAAATAATAATGCTATAGCCCAAAAATAATAATAAATGAGGAGTGTAAATACTGTTAAACATATTTTTGAAAAAAACGCAAATGACTTAGCATTTGTAATAGGAAATGGTATTAACCGACATTACAAAAATGATAATATTTCTTGGAGCAATTTATTATTAGAATTATGGGACAATCACTCATTCATTACAAAATCTTCAATTCCTTCTGGTATTTCGTTTACGGAGTTTTATGATGCTTTAGAAATTCAAAATACTCAACGGAATAATTTCAGTTCAGTATTACAAAAAGAGGTGAAAACCAAAATGTCAAACTGGAAACCAGATCATTCTCAAAATATCATTTTAGATAAAATCAAAGAAATAAATGCACCTATATTAACCACTAATTTTGATGATTTAATTCCTCAATCTTTAGGATTAAAATTTAGAAAAATCAGCACTAAAAAATTCACTGACTTTTATCCTTGGTCTTGTTATTATAGTGATAAAGTACTCAAGAATCCTCTTGACGGATTTGGGGTTTGGTATCCAAACGGAATGCTAAAATACCATAGAAGTATAAAACTTGGGCTTTCCCAATATATGGGCAATGTAGAAAGAGCGAGAAGACTTATTCATAAAGAACCAAATAATATTCATTTTGAAGGGAAAAATAAAAATCATTGGGAGGGATATGACACTTGGTTACATATTTTGTTTAATAAATCCTTATTTATTTTTGGTTTAGGTCTTGACCAAACTGAAGTTTTTTTTAGATGGTTATTAATTGAAAGAGCAAAATATTTCAGGAATTTCCCTCGTCGAAAACATAAAGGATGGTTTGTGATGAAAAAAGAAAATCGTCAAGAAAATGAAGGGAAAAGATTTTTTCTTGAATCAGTAGGTTTTGAAATTATTGAATTAGAATCTTATCACGAAATATATGAAGCAATATGGAAATAAATAGTTACTAACTTTATTTATCGTATTTTTACACACTGTATTGATAAACCTATAAATAAAACATCAATCTTATGAAAAAGTTCATCACATTTTTATTTTTCACACTTTCTCCATTGTATTGCTTTTCGCAAAATGATACTTTGAGTTTAACGAAAACGCAAATTGAAAAATCTACCAAAGTTCTACATTACTGGATTGAGGAAATGTTTAAAGGAGAAGATGTAGAAGGTTTAATGAGCGTATCCGATGTTCCGTTTGCATTCGATAGAAAAAAAGTAATTAAAAGTAGAGCAGAACTTAAAGCACTTTACCATAAAATATTTAAAGATAGGGGAAAAAGAAAAGTACCCTATTATACTACAGAAATATTTGAATATAAAGATGAAATCATTGAGCGTTGTATCCCAATTAGTATAATAAAAGCCAAAGTAATGATTATAGAAAATAATAGACGCGAAGGTGCTTTAGCTTCTATTGTATTCAAAAATAATGAATACAAAGTCGTCGGATTTTCAGATTAATAACTTCCACAATAGCGAAATAAATACTTGAATATGCTTTCCATTATCATTGCCATTTATAACCGAAAAGATGAACTTTTTGAATTATTAAATTCATTGAGCCGACAAACTGATAAAGATTTTGAAGTCATTATCGTAGATGATGGTTCACAAATCCCGTTACTAAAAACCGTTGAATTATTTGAAAATCAATTAAATATTCAGTTTTTTAGAAAACAAAATTCAGGGGCAGGATTGACGAGGAATTACGGAGCCAAAAGAGCCAAAAACGATTGGCTTATCTTCCTCGATAGCGATGTAATTGTGGAAAAAGATTATATTCAGCAAGTGAAAAAAAATATCCGAAATTCCGATTGTGATGCTTTTGGTGGTGCAGATAAAGCCCATAAAGGTTTCAACACGATGCAAAAGGCAATTTCTTACGCCATGACTTCTATTTTTACGACAGGAGGAATAAGAGGAAATAAGAAAACAATGTCTAAATTTCAGCCGAGGAGCTTTAATATGGGCGTGAAAAAATCGGCGTTTGAAAAAGTAGGCGGTTTTTCGGAAATGAGAATTGGCGAAGATCCAGACTTATCCATGACGCTTTGGGAAAATGGTTTTAAAACTGCCTTTTTTGATGGGATTGGCGTTTATCATAAACGAAGAACCAACTTAGGGAAATTCTCCAAACAAGTTTATCAATTCGGTTGTGCAAGACCGATTCTCAATCAAAGGCATCCCCAATATGTGAAATTCAGTTTTGCTTTTCCGTCTTTATTTCTGATTGGTTATTTTTTAGGACTCATTGATTATTTGGTTTTTCATCGAGGGTTTTTAATGATGATTTACGGAATATATACAATACTTATTTGGGCAGATTCATTAATGAAAACTAAAAATATCAGCATTGCTTCAATCGCCGTTATTGCGTCTTTTGTGCAATTATTTTCTTACGGTTACGGCTTTTTAAAATCTTGGATTTTACTCAATATCTTAAAACAAAAACCCGAAAAAGCTTTTCCACATCATTTTTATCATCAACCCTAAATTATGGTTAATTCGTTGATGAACATATTATTTCCTAATCGATGTTTAGATTGCAATACCATCATTCCACCTGATGAAATCGTTTGTGAGTTGTGTTTTTCAAAAATTGACTTCACGCATTTCGATTATCATGGTAATCATTCATTTAGAGATAAATGCAGTTTACTTTTCCCTGTTGAAAGAGCCTTTGCATTGATGTATTTTAAGGAGCAAAATTTGGCAAGAAAAATTATTCACGCCCTAAAATACAAAGGCAGAGCAAAATTGGGTTTAAAAATTGCCGATTGGACGATTCCCCGAATTGATTTTAAAGATAACAAACCTGACCTTTTGGTAAGTGTTCCGCTACATTCCAAAAGATTACAAACAAGAGGATACAATCAGTTGCATTTGTTTACTGAAAAAATAGCTCAACATTTTGAAATCCCTTTTAATCATTGTGTTTTCAAACGAGATTTCAATACCAAAGCTCAAGCATTGCGGAATAAAATAAGTAGGCAAAAGAATCAAGGACTTTTTTCCTTTGACCAAAAAGTAAGCAACCAACATATCTTATTAATCGATGATGTTTTCACCACAGGAACGACCTTATCCAATTTGGCTTGGCAACTGATTGAACAAAATAATACCGTAAGTATTTTGGTAATGGCATTAGATAATTAGGTTTTTTGTATATTTGGGTTATTAACATTTTTTAATTCTTCGTCAAATCATAATGGAAGTATTATTTCACTTTGTATTTCAATTATTTAAAATCGGAATATTATCTCTAGTATATTATTCTATTATAATGCTTATTTTGATAGTCATTCAGAAGGTAAACCCCAATCTGTTTCTTAACCAATTAAAATCAAAAAAGAAAAAATATAGACCTTATCTGTTTGCGACTTGTTACCTTTTATTACTAATATTTTCGTTTACTTATTGGGGAAATCACGGCTTGGGCGATAATCCCAAAATACCGATTGGGCATTGGAAAACATTAAAAAATACGAACTGGACGGAATATGCTTATTTAGATAGTCATAAAACGAGTGAAGGCATTCATATTGAAACAACTCAATTTAAAGTAACTGATGATAAATTATGTGGAAATCTTAAAAGTTGGTTCTACGATTTTAGAAATAATTTCTTCATTCTTGATTTAAAGACGGATGAACTTATTGAATTTCAATCCGAAACCGAATACAACCAATATGCTACAAAAAACCAACTTCCCAAAAGTTCAGAACTTTTAAATTTTGAGGAAAATTATAAAGCCCATTGGAGTGGAATTAGGTTTTGGTTATTACCCTAAATTATCATTATCAAATTAGGTTTTAACTTACTCTCCCAATACAAAAACCGTTGGAATTTTATGTACATCGGGTTTATTTTTTTTCCAATAATGAATTGGTTTGGTTTTGATATATTCCTCTGTTGGATGATTGATATTCGAAGCGATACAAAGTTCGGTTTCAGGGGATAAAAACTGACACAAATCGTCTATTAATCGGTTATTTCGGTAGGGCGTTTCCATAAAAATTTGCGAATATCCTGTCTTTTGAACCTCCTTTTCCAAACGAATAATCGCTTGTTTTTTTTCTCTCTTATCAATTGGTAAATAACCATGAAAAGAAAACTCCTGACCGTTCAGTCCACTCGCTATCAAAGCCAACAAAATCGAAGATGGTCCATTAATAGGAATCACTTTAATATCTTTCTGATGACACCATTTTACCATAATATTTCCTGGATCAGCGATACAAGGCAATCCAGCCTCGGACAACAAACCAAAATCTTGTCCTTTCAGCATCAAGTCCTGCGCTTCCTTTAAATCCGAATAAGTAGAGCGTTTATCTAACCTAAATAATTGTAAATCAGACTGCTTTTTTTCTGGACAAAAAAACTTCACTACTTTTCTAGCGGTCTTTTCGTTTTCAACAAAGAAATAATCCGTTTTTAAAATATATTCCTTAATCATCGGTGCAAAAGCATCGATAGATGTTTCGTTGGTTAAATATGCTGGGATTAAAAATAACATTTTCGGTTTTTTAATTAGTTTTCAATTTTTCGACCACAATATCAGCCGCTTTATCCAACATCTGATAGACCTTTTCAAAGCCATCCGCTCCTCCATAATAAGGATCAGGAACTTCTGCTCCTTGCTGATTGGCAAATTCTAAAAACAAATGAATTTTTGCTTTTTGTGTTTCCGTTTCGGCTAATTCCATCACATCTCGATAATTATTTTTATCCATACAGAAAATATAATCGAAATCCTTTAAATCGTTTTGAGTAATCGGTCGAGAACGCTGATTTTCAATATCAATACCATGCTGAAAAGCCGTTTTAATAGAACGAGCATCAGGCAAACTCCCTTGATGTAAACTTATCGTTCCTGCAGAATCCACCTGAAAATCTTCAAATTGGGTTTTCATCTTTTCTTTCATTATGCCCTCTGCCAAAGGACTTCTACAAATATTCCCCAAACAAACCATTAATATTTTCATCTGTATCACTTTATTTTCAGTTCCAAAAGTAAAAAAAATAATTGGTCATTAAGTTTAAAACAAAAAAAAGTTTACCAAAAAATAATTTCAGTAAACTTTTAAAAAGAATAATAAAAAATATACGGATGAATTTATTTTCTCATTTAAGGCTTAATCAAATGATATTGAGCAATTTCTGCCTCTGTCATCCAATGAATACCATTGGCAGGTGCTGCATTAATCGTGAAATAATAAAAATCTTCTGCTTGTTGTTGCGTAAAACCAACAGCTACATAATAATTAATATACGATAAATGATTGGCGTGTCCAACAGGATAATCCGTTGCAGAATCTCCATCTCCACCCCAAGCATGAACCCCAATTTTCGTGTTTGCCCCTTTTGTTCTACGCACTCCTGCAACGAAGAAATCAACGCCACCTGAGGCGATTTCTGCATTGTCCATTAAATGAATTTCAATGCCTTTTTGGTGTACTTTTAAAGAAAGTTGCAAATTGGTTTCATCATCTAACGAGCCACCACAATTCTTAATATTTATTTTCTCAATATTAGGAAATTTCGCTATTAATTGATTGAAATCGGCTAAGGTTCTGGTTCTTATATCTCCGTTCATTTCAATCGTTTTATTATCTTGAAGTACCTTGAAAATACCAAAGTCTCGTTGAGCCTGATTGGTAATTTCATTGGTTTTATTATCATCTCTATTACAAGATATTGTTGCTGTGAGGCTTAACGCCATTAGTCCGAATGCTAAAATTATTTTTTTCATAATAATTTACTTTTTTAATATTTATATTTCTACAAATTAATGGTCGTATCTGTAAACTGTAATTTTTCGATTTTCGTTAAAGTATTTACACCATCTCTATTGGCTGTATTATCGGTTACTGTCGTAACATCATTAGCTGTATTGACGGTATATTCGGTAGAGGTACCAGAGAAAATAACGGTATTTGTTCCTGAATTTCCTGTAATTTTATTATCCATTTCATTTACCGTAACAGTATTATTATTGGTTCCTAAAAGGGTAACATCTTTTAAATATCTTGAATGATGTGTATAAGGCTTTGAAGTATCAAATTTCAATGAAAAATTACCGTTTAAACTCGCACTTATCTGAGCATTATAAGTTAAATAAGGATGAAAAAACTTATTATTCATCAAAGCATAGCCCATTGGGTCATCAGTCTGCATATCTGCTCTTGTTTTCCCTACATACATTCCCCACATTCCGTGTGTAGCACTTTCTGTCCACGCTCCCCAAAGTCCGTAATAACTATCGACCACCGAGGCGAAATATTCCTGACTCAAACTATTCTCTTGCGTTAATTCTTGAATCCAAGAATCTTGACCAATTCCCCATAAATTATTAGACAATGCGTTTTGTTGAGCTGCTCTAATTTCAGCTTGATAAGCAGGTGCAGCCCCAGGTAGTGTATTCGCTCCATCAATACCAATACCATTATCGTGAACGAAATGTAAAATTTCCTCAAAAGCGGCATCTCTGTGCGTATAATCTTGATTCATATACCAAGAATGTCCTTCTACCTGAATTTCATTTTGATACAAAGGCTGACCACTTACTTGATTTCCGACAGAATTATTTCCATCATCTTGACCATTCAATAAACATAAAATCGCATTATTTTCTGCCATTTTATTCGCCACAGCCGATTTATCTGCTCCGTATTGCGAACCTGGATAATTGGTTAAATAATGTTCCAAAATACTTCTACATCTAATGATTTGCTCGTTGGTTAAATTACTTTGTGCCACAATATGAATGCTACCACCATTAGGCGTTGTTACTTTGGTGTAACGATTAAAATTATTCGTGTAAACACTTCCTAAATTGAATGGAATAGTGGTGCTAATTCCTGATCCTGTAGTTGTCCCCGTTCCTGTATTTGGAGTAGTAGGCGCTGTTGGAGTAAGTGGATTATCGGTATCTCTGTTACAAGAAGTTACTACCAAGCTTAAAACTACTAATCCGATTGTTAACATTGTCTTTTTCATAATTGATTTATTTTAAATTAATATTCTACTAAAAAAGCACACGCCTCAGTCTAATCACTACTAAAAATGATTAAACTGAGGCATGTGCTATCTCTTAACACAAAGTTTTCAAAATTACACTCCCTGTTTCTTCCTCAGTGTCGAAGTGTATTTTACAGAACGAAAACTTTTATTTTTTATAAAGTCTGTACCCTATATTTGCAATGATAATAAAAAAAATTGAGTTATACAAGAAAAATAGCATTTTACTTATCAAAAAAAATCAACCTCTTTCGAAGTTGATTTTTAGTTATCATCCTGAAAAATATTATTAAGCTTTAACGGCTTTTAATTTTCAAGCATTTTTTGTATCTCTTTTTTCATATGCTGACGAAAATCGGTTGGTTCAAGAATCCTTACTCGACTTCCGTAAGATAAAATTTCTCTCTCAAAATCATACGTTGGAACGACAAAAACACTAATAACGACTTGATTTTCATCTTCTTTTACCACTTTCTGAGAATGATGTAAAGGAAGCGATTTAATATAATTTCCCTGATGCTTATCAAAAGATAACACCATTTTTTGAGGTTGAACACCATTAGGTGCTACAATACCAAAAGAATTTTCAAATGCCTTCGCAATATCATATTGTTCCTTTTTAAAAGTCTTATTTTTTATTTCCAAATCAGAAATTCTATCTAATCCAAAAGTCTTTATTAAAAAAGTATCATTTTTAGGGTTGATTTCTCTCGCCAACAAATACCAACGATAATGAAACTCCTTTAAAGCATAAGGCTCTACTACTCTATTAGAAATTTCTCTTGTTTCAAATTTTTGGTAAGTAAACGAAACCGTTTTTCTATTTGTAATAGCATGTATCAAACCATTCAAATGAGATAAACCTCTGGCTTTTCGATTTTCAAAAAACATTATATTTTGAGTCCTCTTTATACCTCGATAAGCCTCTACCAATAAAACATTATCCAAAATATTCTCCTCATAAAAGTCCAACTCTTCCTTGTCGATATAATACACTTTATTCTTTCGAGAATAAGAAATTTCTATCCCAGAAATATCCAAAATTGCTTTTTTATCTCTCAAAAAAGTTCTTTTGGTAAATTTCAAATGCTCCGAAATATCCTTTTCCTCAAATTTTCGCTCCAAATAATCTGCAATCTCTTCGTAAGATGCTCCTTTGTCTTTTCTTAATCTTAAAAACTCTTCTATGAGTTTAATTCGTAATATTTGTTCGTTCTTTGCCATTTTTTCTAATTTATACCACAAAGGTAAAAAATAAAAGCGACAAAACATGTCGCTTTAAATTAACTTATTTCTAATTTATCCAATAAATTCATTATTTTTTTAAGATTTTCAATCGTTAATGAAAAATCTAAAAGTCCCTTTTCATTGATTATCCTATATTCTGTATTGAGTTTCGCAATACTCATATACTTTCCAAGGCGACCAAATTGAGTCAATTCAATATTCAATTCTTTGGCTTTTTCCAATAATCTATGGGCATAAAAATCTCTCACTTCCCTCCTATTCGACTCCTCTTCTACATATAATTTAAAAACCAATTTATCTTGTTCTAATTGCAAATAATACTGAAATTTCGTTCCATTAAAACTTCCCGTTTTCCAATGCCACCAAAAACCTAAAAACCCTCCTGACTTATTGGCAACATAATCCCAATCTCCTGTTCCGAGTGTTTTCTGAATTTCCGTATAAAAACCTTGCCACTGATACCATTCCCACTTCTCCAAAGGCAATGATAAATAAGCCTTTAAACTTTGGTCTAATGATTTTAAATTTTGATAATAATCTAATACAATATTATTCTCTATATCATTAATGTATCTCTCCAATAAGGTAAGCATTTTTGCTCTCGTAAATGAAAAATAATTTGCTTTTTCCACTTCGTTATAAGAACTCTGCTCTTCCATTTTGAAATACACCAACTTCACTTCAATATCGGAATTTTGATAATATTCTTTTGCAACTTCCGCATATCTACTGAGTTGATTAGAATGTTCTTTCGTTCCTTTTTTATCTTCAATAATGAGGAAGTAAGTGTCATTTACCAAAGCCCAAACATCAATATTTTTCCATTGTCGCCCAACTTTAATACTTTCAATAGTAAAATTTTCATCTTTTCCTAAAAGTTGCTGAACAAAATCTATTGCACAAGCATTTAATACTTTATCTTGTTTTTCAAAGTCTTTATCCGACCAATGAATTAACCAAGTTAAAAAGGCATCTTGCGATAATTCCGATGTCGCATAATCAAATAAATTAGGTATTTTTTTCATATTTTCTTCTTTTTTCTGCAAAGGTAAATGACCACTAAGACAAAATAAGGCGGTTTAGATTTGAAAATCCCTCTTTGTTTTGGAGAGGGATTTTCAATTTTATTTAGCACACTATAAGTTATTAACTATGGATTCATAACCATATTTTCAAGTTCCAATGCTTTCTCTTCTGAAATATCAAATAACCTTGCTAATCGGTTTAATACTCGCCTTTCTCTTTTATCAATTCGATTTTCGTGAGCCATAAACTCTTTTACTTTTTCAATATACTTTTTGTCGTTTTCTGTTAATACGAGAGAAGGCATTTCATTTATTACTTTTTGCTCCAATTCTATTGCTCTTTTTTCTGAAACTCCAAACGATTGTGCAAATCTATTTAATATTCTTCTCTCCCTTTCATCAATTCGATTATCATTAGTGATAAACTCTTTTACCTTATCTAAATATTTTATATCATCTTCTGTTAAGCCAAGCAATGAATTTTTTTCCTTAGTCTTCTGTTCTAATTCTTCTGCTCTTTTTTCCGATATACCATATTCCTTACGGAACATTTCTAATCCTTTTCTTTCTCCTTCATCAATAAGACCATCATCCTCTAGCATAAATATTATTTCTTCTATATACTTTTCTTCATTTTCTGAAATGTCAGATTGTTCTTCAACTACTTCTGCTACTTCAATCGTAGAATATTTTTTTTCATTAAGTAATGGATTTTGTTGTCTATCAAATTCCTTTAATGGTTTGAATTTAGCATAAATAGTCAATTTTTCTTCTGAATTATCAATATTAATACCCGAAGAATGTTTACTATTCTTCACTCCTGTTCCTATATCAATCATCTTGAAAGCAACACCAATTTCAGCATTAACTTTTTTAAGGTCATCCGTTTCAAAAATAGCCGTCTCAATGGTAGAAATATTCTTACTAAACTCTATTAAATTCTCTCCATTTAATCTTTGTTTTGCTATCCTCTGCCAAGAAGGTTCAGTATGAAAATATATTAAATCATTTGGGATATATGGTTTTTTAGTTGGATTAAATTTTTGTTGTTGCTTATATTTTTGGATTATTTTTTCTATCTGTTTTTTACGATTATCTTTAGTAATTTCAACACCTCCTTTAGCTTTAACACCTTTTATTGGCGGAGATTTCACCCCTGCTTCAAAATCACTCGCCTTTGTCCTCGTTTTGTCTTCATTACGCTCTAAATAGTTTTCCACTATAATCTCTGTGGCTCCCAAACATTGTAATAAATAACAATATTCATCAATCTTATCTGCAAATAGCATCTCTTCATAACTATCCACATCTAAATACTTATTAGTATCATATGGATGACAAATATAAGTTTTATCTGGCTTTGGATGATGAAGTGGAAACTGAATATTTGCGGGTAAATTATCAATATTTAGAAGTTTGATATAATCTCCTTGAAATATTTTATCTGTTTTTGCAACGGTTATTAATTGTCTTTCTCGTGGATCTATTTCTATAAAATTTTGTACAAACTGATTATAATTATCTTTGATTTCCTCTTGTAGCAAACCCCTTGTTTCATAATCATCTTTATTTAAAACTTTCAAACAATCTTTTGCCAAGGATAAATTATAAGCAACATTATATGGTTTATTTTTAAGTCTATATATATTAGCCTTTGCCAAATGAATTAAACGATTATTCTCTATCTGAAAATATTTTTTTTCATCTTTTTCATTCTCTCCGAATCCTTTCAAAATATCTTCTTCAGTAATTATTTTCTTATTTAATATTACGTCAACTCTTTCTTTTTTGGATTTTTTGCAAATATCTTCAGACACTAATAACTTTAGTTGTCTAAAATATAGTTTAGCATTCTCTAAATTTCCTAAAATAGAAAATACTTCAACTTTATAATAATTAAAATAAATTGGATTAATTTCTTCTTTATACTCATCAAGAAAATTATTTAATTCTTCATAATCTTTGTTGTTGGATAACTCTATAATACGATTATCAATAAATTCTTGTTGTTCATTATTTTGTTCTTTAGATTTTCGATGAACATCTATAATTTGGTTGAATAATTGATATGGTAATACTTTGCCAAAATAAAGAAAACTCACATATTGATATAGTCCTTCTTCTTTATAATAAAAAAGTAACCTTTCATTCTTTTTTGAAATTTGAAAAGCTTGACAATTAGCCAAAGGGATTGAAATACTTTTTGCTTTTTCTGTTTTAATATCACTTCTCATCATTTCAACTTTTTCTAATTCATCAAACAAAATAGTGTCAAAAGCATTATCTAATTTAGACCAACCTTCTGTTTCTTCTACACCTAATAAAAATATAGCATCTTCATAAATACAACAACTAAAATAATAGGTTCTTGGTTTTGAAAACCAATCTCCCTCCTCTGCCACTTTGTGGAAAAACACCCCCAATAATTGGTTTTCATCAAAATATTCAGAATTTGCTCTAATAATATTGATATCCTGAAGAGATAATGATGAACCTCTTATATTTTTAAATACACCATTATCATTTAAATATAACTGTTTGTAGCTTTTACTAGCTTTACTTAAAATTTTTTCTATTTGTTTTCTCATCTATTCAAATAATTTAAAGATAAAGTATCCTATTCCTACTACTAATAATATAGTACCAATTACAGCCATTATCATACAGCCTCCTCCAGCTTTTAAGGCTTTTTTAGCAATCTCATCATTCTCTTTTTCCGCTTCCCTTCCATCTTGTTCTACCTCCTCCATCATTCGCATTGACTCTTCTCTAAATTCTCTTTTTTTTCTTTCTCCTAATGGATTTCTTCCAAATGACATAATATTTATTATTTTTAAATTGTTTTTTCTATCTTCTATTCCAAATTTTCCCGTTATTAGTAGAGCAATACAAGCCTTTTGATGTTTGGGCTAATAATTCCACACCATTATCTTGTAATACTTCAAATTCTCCACATATATTAGATACATACCTTTGATTCCAAGTCCTCCCTTGATTCTCAGAAACATAAACTCCTTTTGTGGTAACGGCTAATAATTCGTTTTTATGAATTTCTAAATCCTTAAAAACACCATTAAAAGTCGCTCCACACCTTTGATTCCAAGTCTTTCCACCGTTTTCAGAGAATTCTAAAATCCCCTTTACATCATTAACTCTTAATAATTCCTTTCCTAAATTTAACATCTTTGGCATAATTCTCCCTTTATTTTATTATTCTTCTGCAAAGATAAACTACCACTACGCCATTATAGGTCGTTTAAAATTAAAAAAGGTGCGGTACAATTTAACTTATTCAGATAGAAGGCATCGCCACGCCCATTCCCACAAATAAGTATTGCCCACACCCTAAGGCATGAGCGTTAGACTTATTTATTGTCGTGGGATATAAAAATTGGCGATTTTTCTACCTAACAATAAAAGCAAACGCTTTTAAATAATTATATTGATTTTTATCTCTTACATACTTTTTTTTCTTTAATTCCCACAAATATACAAAAAAATCATAGCACATTGATAATTAAAATTATTTTTTGTACTACGATTTTGAGCGTGGCGATTTCTCTACAAAAATACAATGCAACTAAGACAAAACAGGGAAGTCTAAAAATATTACTTATCAAAAAAAATCAACCTCTTTCGAAGTTGATTTTTAGTTATCATGATGAAAAACATTATTAACCTTTAACGGCTTTTAGTTTTTCATTTAGTGCTGGGATTACTTCAAAGGCATCTCCCACTACTCCATAATCTGCCGATTTGAAGAATGGTGCTTCTGGGTCGTTATTGACTACTACAATCGTTTTAGAAGAGTTCACTCCAGCTAAGTGCTGAATTGCTCCTGAAATACCAATTGCAATATACAAATTAGGGGCAATAGCCTTTCCTGTTTGTCCTACATGTTCAGAATGAGGTCTCCAACCGATATCCGAAACTGGCTTAGAACAAGCCGTTGCTCCTCCTAAAATCTCTGCCATTTCTTCTACCATTCCCCAATTCTCAGGTCCTTTTAAACCTCTACCTGCAGAAACTACTATTTCCGCTTCTTTTAAGTCTAATTTCCCTGTTGATTGCTCCGTAGAAACTACCTTAATAATATCATTAGATACACTTACTTCTTTCACTTCTTCTGTTCCTGAAACAGCATTTTCTTTTGCTCCAAAAGCATTTTGAGAAACGGTTACTACTACGCTCCCTTCTGCTTTCGCTACCATAAATCCTTTTCCAGAAAACGCCTTTCTTTTTACTTGGAAAGGACTCACGCTTTCAGGTGCTGCTACGACATTTGTCAATAAAGCATAATCCTTCTGAATTGCCATCATTGGAGCAACAGAAGAAGCGTTTGCCGTGTGTGGAAATACCACCACTTGTCCATCAACCACTTCGCTCATCGCCTTAGCATAAGCACTTGGATTAAATGATTTTAAACCCTCGTTATTTACTTTAACTACGCTAGACGCTCCATATTGATACAATACATCTGATGCATCGGTTGGGTTAATAGATACTGCGGTTACGGTATCTCCTGACTGGTCTGCGATTGATTTAGCATAAGCAACTGCCTCCAAAGTGGCTTTCTTATACTCTCCATTTATATTTTCTGCGTAAACAAATACTGCCATTTTTCTTAATTTTTGTGATTATTGATTAAATTACTTTTGCTTCCTCTTGAAGTAGTCTTACTAATTCATCTAAGTTATCCGAAGAAACTAATTTCACCTCTGCTCTTGGTGGTACAGTTTCAAAACTTACCGCATCTACCTTATTAGCAGCAGTTGGTTCCACAACGCTTAACGGCTTTTTTCTTGCAGACATAATTCCTCTCATATTAGGAATAATTAAATCCTTTTCATCTACTAAACCTTTTTGCCCTGCTACTACCAATGGTAATTGAACAGCAACTGTTTCTTTACCTCCATCGATTTCTCTTGCTACGGTAGCCTCAGAACCATTCACTTCTAAACTCACAGCACCATTCACGAAAGGTCTGTTTAATAATTCTGCCAACATTGCAGGAACTGCACCTCCATTATAATCAATAGATTCTTTACCACATAATACCAAATCATAACCTCCATTTTCTACAACAGATGCTAATTCTTTAGCCGTTTGTAAACTATCTTTTGGCTCTACATTTACTCTCACAGCATCATTAGCACCTATGGCTAAGGCTTTTCTAATTACAGCTTCTGTACTTGCATCTCCTACATTTGCCACCGTTACAGTCGCTCCTGATGCTTGTAATTTAATCGCCTTTGTTAAAGCAAACTCATCTAATGGGTTGATTACCCACTGAATACCATTTTTGTCAAAAGCAGAATTATCTGCCGTAAAATTAATTTTTGAAGTAGTATCTGGAACACTACTGATACAAACTAATATTTTCATTATATTTATTGTTTAAAATTTATTTTTCGCTAATATACAATTTATTTTTAATCTGTAAAAATAAACAGAGTTATAAGGTTACGAAGTTACAAGACTTCGCTAAAAAGTTTGTTTCAATCAATAAAAAAAATACTTAAATAACTAATTTACAATAATTTAATAAATAATTATAAATCGGTAATTTAAAAAATCCTTAGCAAAGCATTCAAGTTTCATATAACTTTATAACCTCCTTAACCTTGTAACCTTAACTTTTACAATCTTTTAATCTCAGCCTTAACCTCAATCTCAGCCTCAATTTACTTCGCATAGTTTTCAAAGAACAATGGAATACTTTCAATTCCTTTAAAGAAATTAGAAACTCCATAATGTTCATTAGGCGAGTGAATAGCATCTGAACCTAAACCGAATCCCATTAATACACATTTAGCCTCTAAAACTTGCTCAAACATTGCGGTAATTGGGATACTTCCTCCACTTCTAAATGGTAAAACCTCTTTTCCAAATGCCGTTTCCATTGCTTTTTGTGCTGCTAAAAATTCTTTGGTATCGCTTTGTAAAACATAAGGCAATCCTCCGTGATGAGGCGTCACTTTCACTTTTACATTATCAGGTGCGATTTTCTTAAAGTATTTCGTAAATTTTTCTGTAATCTCCTCAGGCGTTTGATAAGGAACTAATCGCATTGAAATCTTCGCATACGCCTTCGATGGAATAACGGTTTTGGCTCCTTCACCAGTGTAACCACCCCAAAGTCCATTACAATCCAAAGTCGGACGAATAGAGGTTCTCTCTAAAGTCGTATACCCTTTCTCTCCCTCTACTCCACTTAATCCAATGGAATTTTTAAACTCTTCTGGATTATCTTTCAATTTGTTCATTTTAGCTCTATCGTCATCAGAAACTACCTCTACATTATCATAAAAACCATCAATGGTAATATGTCCGTTTTCATCTATTAATTTAGCCACCATTCTACTCAAAGTGTGAATAGGATTAGGCACTGCTCCACCATACAACCCTGAATGTAAATCTCTATTAGGACCTTCTACTTCTACTTCCACATAACTCAAACCTCTCAATCCTGTCGTAACGGTTGGTTGTTCCATTGAGTACAAACTCGTATCCGAAATTAAGATACAATCACAAGATAATTTATCTTTATTTTCATTCACAAAATCACCTAAACTCACCGAACCAACTTCCTCTTCTCCTTCGATAATGAATTTTACATTACACGGTAAAGCATCAGTTTTCATCATTGCCTCAAAGGCTTTTAGGTGCATAAAAAACTGCCCTTTATCATCAGCAGAACCTCTTGCAAAAATCGCTCCTTCTGGGTGAATTTCCGTTTTTTTGATATACGGCTCAAAAGGCGGTTTATTCCACAATTCTAATGGATCAGCAGGTTGAACATCATAATGCCCATATACCAAAACAGTTGGTAATTTTTCATCAATTATTTTATCTCCATAAACAATCGGATAACCTTTTGTTGGGCAAACTTCCACATTATCAGCTCCTGCATTCTTTAAATGTTCTGCACAAACCTCTGCACATTTCACGACTTCTCCTGCATAATCTGGGTCTGCACTAATTGATGGAATTTTTAATATTTCAAACAGCTCATCTAAGAATCGTTGTTTATTCTCCTGAATGTAATCTAATGTTTTTTGCATTTTGTTATGTTTATAATTTATTTTTATTTACTTCTTATACAATTTACAAATAAATGTTTCATATAAATTTAAAACACCTATTTTTTTTATTATCTCTTGTTCATTTTGCCTTGAAGCAAAAGAACCAAAAATTCAAGGCTTTCATAAGGCGATTGCTCCGCACCACTCACGCTTCCGTTTCGTGCTTTTTTGTTGAAAAATTAAAACAAATCACTCCTTATAATTTTTCAACAACCGCATCTCCCACTCAGCGTTTCGTTATCGCTGGATGAAAGCCAAATGTGCGTTAAAACATTGCGTTACAAATCATTTCACCTACAAAACATTTACTCATACATAGTATTAGATAGGTGTTATAATAGCACTTTCATTTTGTATCAAAAATTTTATCTAATAAGCCTTCTGAAAGTTCTTGATATTCTCCTTTTTCAAATTGCTCTCTACTTTTCTTTATCACTTTCTGTAACAACTCGTCCTCTTGGTTTACCTTAATTTGTTGGGCACCTTTAACCTGTAAAAGCATTTTCTTGAAGAAAGAAATATCTATATCGTTATCCAATTTTATTGTTTCCCAAAATTAAAAAAAATGCCTTGTATAAACAAGACATTTTCCTATTATTATTAATGTATCAATGAAAAATTTACTTTGTAAACCTCACTGCCATTTTTCTATCTTTTGCTCTTTCTTCATCAGACGCATCAGCAGAAACGGTAGCAAACTCACTTCCGTAACCTTCCGCAGAAATAACCTGAGCACCTACACCCATTTTACCTAACTCAGCCTTAATAAACTCAGCTCTTTTAGTAGAAAGTTTTTTGTTTGCTTCTTCGTTTCCTGTCTTATCGGTATATCCACCAATTTTAATTTTTGCATCTGGATACGCCTTTAAAATCTTCGCTAAATTATCCAACTGCTCCTGAGAACCTTTTTCTAATTGATTCGAAGAACCCATTTTAAACTTCACATTATCAAAGTTATACCAATTTTTCTTCAATTCTTCGTTTGTTGCTTTAGCATACTTTCCAGAATGTAAAAATCCGATTAAAGATTCTTCCAATCCACCTTTATTAGCATGAAGTGCTACTCCATTAAGGTCAAGGTTTACTTGCTCTGCATGATGAGCATGAGCGTGGTCGTTCCCGTGAGCATGGTCGTCTCCATGAGCATGATCTCCATGTCCTTTTCCATGAGCATCCCCGTGGTGTCCGTGTCCACCAGCATGATGAGCTGATTGATGATCGCCTTCGTATCTTCTTTCGTGCGTATCATATCTTTCTACTCCGTCTTCCAATTTTAAAACACCGTGATTTCCTCCTTTGGTTGGTTTTTGACAAGACAAAACTAAACTTGCTACTGCAAAACTTAAAATTATTTTTTTCATTTCTGATTATTTTAGTATTCTTATTAACGCCCAAAATTAAAAAAAATGCCTTGTATAAACAAGACATTTTCATTATTTATTATCAATCAAATTTACTTTGTAAATCTTACTGACATTTTTCTATCTTTTGCTCTTTCTTCATCAGACGCACCAGCTTCAACAGTAGCAAACTCACTTCCATAACCTTCCGCAGAAACCACCTGAGCACCTACTCCTGCTTTATCTAGTTCTCCTTTGATAAAGTTAGCTCTATCTGTAGACACTTTTTTGTTCACTTCTTCTTTTCCAGTTTTATCAGTATATCCACCAATCTTGATTTTAGCATCTGGATAAGCTTTTAAAATTTTCACTAAGTTTCCAATCTGTGCCTGAGAACCTTCTTCCAACTCAGATGCAGAACCCATCTTAAAGTTTACTTGGTCAAAATCATACCAAGTAGATTTTAAAGCTTCATCGTCTTTTGCATTTTTATAACCATCAGAGCTTAAGAAAGTATATAAAGACTCTTCTAATCCTCCTTTAACAACGCTTAATTGCTCACCGTTCAAATCTAAAGTTACCATTTCAACACCATCAGCATGCGCCTCTTCTCCTGTTCCTGTAGTTGCTACTACTTCTTCTCCATCTTTATTGCAGTCCTCTTTTTTCTTATCACAACAAGAAAACGCTAAACTTGCTACTGCAAGACTTAAAAATACTTTTTTCATAATTTATTATTTTTTTATTAACTGGGGACAAATATAATATTTTATTTTTCACTTACAACAAAGATTTTAAAATAATTTTCCCTTTTTTAGACTGTGTAAAGATTAAATATCGATTTCCACCGTCTTTTAAGTTATATTTTTTTTTAATCTGAGCAGGTTTTAACGGATGATTCTTAGAGATGATATTATAATAAGCTCCCTTTTCAATCTGTTTGGCAGTGATTTTCTCTACTTTTAAAATTCGCCCCGAAAATTGATTTAACTGATTTTCAGAAGTATAAAAATGCGTATTGGGATGCAACTTTGATAAATTGTACTTCTCGGCTATTCCCTTAAAGTTCCCTGATTTTAACACCGCATTGTTCGGAATATAGAGATAATCCAAAACATCAGAATAGGTTATTTCCGCATAATGTTCATTATTATTAAAAACGAAATCAGGCTCATTCGTTTGTAAATTAACAGACTTTACTTTCACTTGTCCTATGAAATCTCTTTCCATTAGCACCAATAATTCCTTTACCTCATTTTTGACGGCTACAATATGAATTTCTTTTACAAACAGAAGACTATCAATTAAATACGAAATATCAATCAATGGAGAAAGCTTTACTAAAACTTGCTTTCCTATGCGTAAAAGTTGGTTTTGAATAGCCAATACATTAGGCGACAAATCTTCCAATAAAAAGACTTTTCGCTGTTGTTCGTTTCGCCTTGCTGGATCAAGATAAACCACATCAAACTCTTGTTGATTTCGCTCCAAAAAAGATTGTAAGTCTTCATTAATAAATTGAGCTTCCCTACCTAAAACCGACCAATTATGCTGTACAATTTCCAGCAACTCTTTTTGGCGTTCCACCAAACTCACTTCCTTAAAATCTTGACCTAAAAAATAAGCATCAATTCCAAAACCTGAAGTTAAATCTACCATTGTTTCACCACTTGCCAAACTTTGTTTATATTCGGCTGTTGGGGTAGAGCTCGATTGCTCTAAACTCAATTTTCGAGGAAAAACAATGCCCTGTTTCAATAAAAAAGGAAACTTCTTTTCGGCGACTTGCTTACCTTTCATTTGCTGAACAATCTCTTGCATTTTCAGTTCAGAAAATGGCGATTTTTTCAATAACAAAGAATGCAAATCCATAGAACGATTTGCATTGATATAATCTTGAACTTCTTTCGTTAAAAGATGCTTATTTATCATTAACCTCTGTGCTGTCTACGACCAAAATAAAGATTTCCTCATTGTCTTTTTTCATAAAATAATTTTCCCGAGCAAATCGTTCCTTTTCATTTTTATCCTTAATGAGTTTTTTATAAAAATTGGTGTTTTTATCGTATTCGCCTTGATAGTAGGCAATTTTCTCCTTGTAATGCTTGATTTCTTTATTCAAATCCATAATGGTCAAAAAAGAATTACTGTCAAAAAAGACCATCCATATTAAAAAGACAAAAATGGTAAGGGTATATTTATTAAAAACATACTTCCTTAGAAAACCTTTTGGTTCTGTTTCTGGGTTTAAAAATTCTTTAATTTTATTGATCATAACAAAGCATTTGTGATTACGGTGGTTAATAAATCGATAGCGACTACATTTTTTCTCATATTGGGAACGATAATATCTGCATGGTTTCTGGATGGTGCGATAAACTGATTATGCATAGGTTTCAACGTGGTTTGATAACGATTGAGCACCTCCTCTATATCTCGTCCTCTTTCAGTTGTATCTCTCCTCACTCTCCTAATAAGTCTTTCATCTGCATCGGCATCTACGAATACTTTTAAATCGAATTCCTTTAATAATTCCGAATGCGAAAGTACCAAAATCCCTTCTACAATTAAAACTTCTTTGGGTACGACCTTTTTGGTTTCTCCCGTTCGAGAATGCGTCATAAAACTATAAACAGGTTGTTGTACTGGCTCGTTATTTTTGAGACTCCTCACCTGCTGAGTTAATAAATCAAAGTCTATGGATTTGGGGTGGTCGTAGTTAAAAGCCTCTTTTTCCTCTGGTGTTAAATGACTATTATCGTAATAATAATTATCCTGAGAAAGAATATTAATCCTCTCTCTATTGAGTTTTTTCAAAATATGATGCACCAAAGTGGTTTTTCCTGAACCCGTTCCACCGGCAATACCTATGACAAACATTCCACGATTTTTGACAAAGATAAGGTTTTTTAAATTTTCTGAAAAAGAAAAGCGAAACAATACAGAATAAAATCAGATTTCATATTAAAACACTGATTAACAATTAAAAAGATAAAAACTTCACTCTTTTGTCTTGAAACAAAAGAGCCAACTGCGAAGCACATCATGAATACCTATGAAATAATAAAATGATATGAATAAAAATTCAAGACTGCGGAAATTCGGCTAAAAATAAAGTCAAAAATCTAAAATTTCTAAAAC
>PDWJ01001042.1_pt1 | contig 36262 bp, 46 predicted proteins | sample 1430881 | NCBI WGS metagenome assembly PDWJ01 (sample SAMN01162460, study PRJNA174530) | Oral metagenome, whole genome shotgun sequencing project. | biome: Marine environment; feature: Marine mammal; material: Swab sample of the gingival sulcus; isolation source: swab sample of gingival sulcus...
TTTTAAGTAATTTTCTTTTGACAATTTGTACATAATTATTTATAATATAACAAAATAACTTCTTGGGGTAGTAAGTTTCCTACCCCATTCTGGCTTGAAATATTTTAGATAAATCCTTACTATATAAGAAGTTATTTTTTCAAAAACCTCAACGGTTGATAAAAAGGTTGATGAAAGGTGATTTTTAATGGAAAAAGAGTATAAAATTTGGAAAAGAAAAGACAGAGGGGGGATTTATTATATCGGGTTTTCCGAATACCCAGGGCAATGGTTTTCTTCTAAAACAAAAATACGAGATGAGGCCATTGCCTGGGCTGAACGAAACAAATTAAGAAATCTTGACAATAGAAATAAAAAGTTACTATTTAAACATTTTGCGGAAGGTTTTTTTGATCCCGAAGATCCGCATGGTTGGCTTAAGCGGATGGAGCGTAAAAACAAGAAGTATGCTCCCAACTGGTATAAACGAAATCAAGGGAATCTTAATAATTATATACTTCCTAAATTTGGCAGGCAGTTATTGTCTACAATTAATACTAGGCAAATTGATAATTGGTATATAGACATTATTTGTACATCAGGCAAGCCTGCAGCTGATAACACCAAAAATAAAATTCTTCAGACCTTAAATATAATTTTACAAGAAGCTATGGATCAGGGATATATTGAACAGAACCCTATTGATTCAATAGAAAGAATCTCCGACATAAATAAGCCTCGCGAAACTTTTACTAAAGAAGAAATCATCAAATTGTTTCCATTGAACACTGAAGAGTGCATAAAGATTTGGGGCTCTCTGTCATGGTATTTATATTTCAGGATTATGGCTGTTTGCGGCTTGCGCCCATCTGAGGTATCCGCGCTGCATTGGGATGATTATTACCCAGATATGAATGGTTTTGTTTTCCGTCACTCCCTTGATTCTGAAAGAAATCTCAAGGGGTTAAAAACAGAAAAAACCGGAAAGAAAGTTAAGATCGGATATATCGACGATAAAACCGCAAAAGAACTTAATCGCTTGAAAATTGAAAGTAATGCTCTGGAAGATTCTATAATATTTCCAGGGAGAATTGCACCTGTCATATCGCCTGAATCAGCTCTTAAACATCTAAGATGGAAGGCTTCTAAAGTTATCGAGTTAGGTAAAAGGACTTCTTACAGTTTTCGACATACATTTGACACTGAAATGCTTAGACATCTTGATAGAGATACGGTGAACGATTTGATGGGGCATACCGCATACCGAAAAGAATACGATCATAGGACCGGTGAAGAAATACTTGAACAACGAAAAGATGTGCGGGATATTATAAATGGTAAATTTTGACAAGTCCTAATTTATCGGAGTTTATATCAAAATATCCTCATCAAATAAAACAATGTGCCATAATCTCCATGCAGAATAAGGCATACTTCGATTGTTATTCTTGTCTGGGGGAGCAAAATATTTTTTTATGGAAACGATATGACTATATAAGGTAGAGGGACATATGGAAGCATATACAGAAAACGAAAATGAAGGCTATAATGAATATATGGATAAAGCCTTTAAAACAATTTACACAATTTTAAACCGGCTTGAAAAAAGTCTGGATGTTGATAATTTTGATGTAATTCATGAGATAGGTCATAAGACTCTTGGCATATCTGAAAGACGCTGGCAGCATTATATAAAGATGCTTTCACAAGAGGGCTATGTTGAAGGCGTTGTTGAGATTGATTACATTGATGGCTCAACAGGTCTTGATTTGTCTGAAATATGCATAACTCTAAAGGGATTACAGTATCTTGCAGAAAACGCCTTGATGGTTAGGGCTTTCAAAGCTTTTAAAGAAGTTAAAGGGTTTATTAGTTAAAAGAATAAGAATTACTTGAAGCAAGCTCAATTAGATATATTATACTTCCCTTGTTTTGTATTATGAAGAAGAGACATATCTTTAATTATTGATTGTATTGATGAATGGATGTATTTCTTGCTCTCTTTTTTATAAAATTGACAACGATCTGCTATTGTTATTATTGAAAATATGGAGCAAAGGGCTTCATCTCCATTAATTATATCTGAGTGCTCTAATAGTAAAAGAAGATATAGGTGCCCTAGTTCATGCGCTATTCCTACCCGTTTTTGTTTGGGTTCCATATCTTCAGGATAATAAATAGTAAAAAATCTCTTTGGAGAATATTTGCTAGAAAAAATATTAGAAAATTCTTTCTTTTTCTCTGGATGGGGTTTTAATTCTATAACAAACAAGTCCGTTCCGGTGACTTCACGTGCCATTTTTTCTAAAGCAGATACCATATGTGATAAAAACTCAAGTGAGATTTTTTCTTTTATATTCTTGTTGAAGTCGTCTATCAGAATTTTGATACTCTCTGTTTCTATATTGAAACATTCTGCCATTCTTTTAATATCATCATTATTAATTGAAAAGGGCAATTCTAAACCCCCATGGCTTCATATAGCTTGTTTTTTTTCCAGTCTCCCTGAAGGAATATACTGACTTCATAAGAATATTTATCTTCCTCAGAAAGATTGTGGTAGTTTGGTGTATAAAAAGACTCTACATCTTGGCATTTTCTTAAGATTTCAAGTTTTTTATTTATATCTGAAATATTATTTTCTTTAAAAAGAAATTCAATTTCCATTAGGGTTGAAGCTTTTTTAAGAGAATTTAAAAGATGTTCTTCCATAATAATATTACTCCTTAAAGAAAGAATTTTTAATCTATTTTCTTTTAGAGGTGTAAGCTTTTTTTATACTATTTCCAGCTTCAATGAAAGCCTTTTCAACGCCCTTCCAAGCTGAATCCATAGAGAGTTCCGGAGAGCTTTCTTCTTTTGGGAAAATTATCCCAATATCGGTCATACCATCAAAGAAAGCTGATCTATTTATATTCATCATAACTCCTAATAAAAAGTTATTACAGTGGGCAAAAAATGTCAAGGTTATATCTTTTTTCACACCGGAAACCGAATCACCCGGCATCCTCCATATCTGTTTTTTGAGAATCAGCGGTGAGAACCTCGGCAATCCCGATTAGTTTATCTATTTCATTCTCACTCATAGTTTTTGTTAAGTCAAATAGTTTTTTCTCTTTTTTACTTAGGATTGGGCGTGCCTCCTCTTCACCGGTGACAAGGTACCGCAAAGAAACATCAAGAATTTCAGCTATTTTAAGTGCATAATCTGCTGGAGGAACAGTTCCCCGTTTGCTCCATGTATTTACTTGACTTCGTTCTTTTCCTATAGCTTTTGAGAGTGCCGCTTGAGACATCCCTTGTTTTTCTATAAGACTATCTACGATTTCCCAAAAAAACATATTTAATCCTTTTTTGTATTCTATAAAATTATCGGCTATTGCAGTCAGATGTCTAAAAAAAGTAATATTTTTTTCTTGACATGCCGTCATTCGTCTATTATTATAAAAAGCAAATGCAGACATATGTTTGCATTTTTGGGTTTCAGCCGCCGGAGAAGACCAACGCATACTCCGGCGGCTGAATATCAGCCGAGAGGCCCGGTATGTTGCGTTGGACTGCCGGGCTTTTTTATTGGGCATTTGTAATGGAAGTACCAACCATAGAAGATTTTAGGACATTAGAAGCAAAATTTCAGGAGACAGTTAAAGCAATAGAATTATTAGTAGAAGCCCTACCCCGCCGGCCATGGACTGTAGAAGATATTGCCCTTACTGTCGGCTTGAACAAGCGGAGCCTCTATAAGAGACAGTACAAGCATCACTTACCCAATTATGGTGTGTCGGATTTTGCGGAAGGCTATACAAGATGGAAGCCTGAGACAGTTATATGGTGGATGGGAATTCCAGAGCAGGATCGGATTAATAGAAACATATGAACTATAAACTTTTACTTGACCGTTCGCTTCATCTTTTAGAATCCATCAAACCACGGACTATTGGTAAAAGAACTGCAGAAATGTACAAGAGGGATCAAAAAGAAGCTGTATGTGAGATCTTTCAGGTGTTGAGTGATGGTAAATGGCATAGAAAATCTACCATTAACCAAATTTGCAAAGATTATAGTCTGTCACCTTACACGCTAATGGAGATCTGTCATATCGGTGAGTCAGATTGTGGCTATTGGGTTTGCATACCAAATGATAAGACACCAATGGAGGCTCCTGATGAACATTGGCGGGAGCGGGTTAATAATCATGATTGGTAGGGAGGAACGATGACAAAGGTTGTAGCTTTTTTGCTTATTTATATATACGTGATTTTGATTTTTTTTGTTTTAACTGTGGTATGTATCGGGGGGATTATGGAATCAAAACGAAAGGAGGATGATAAAGATTAATCAAGGAAGAAGCCAAAACGGTATAAAAAAATTGGACAGGTGGCGGAATGGTAGACGCCGGGCAGTTCGGGGTAGCTCCCGATTCAAGGACATTTGGTTTAAAGCCTTATGACTGCCGTATGAAGGGGACGCGCATCCTCTGTCAGGGCTGTAGCGACGGAACTCAGCCGTGCAGGTTCAAATCCTGCCCTGTTCAAAATCTTTAAAAGCGATCAGGAGCTAAAAAGGATTGCTGAGAATTCTCAGCTACCGGGGCACCGGGGAATCAGGTGCCAAATTATAATCAAGGAGGTTGCGGAGATTAGTTTTTAATTCGTCAAGCTCGATCTTATAGGGATTTGAGTCTTGCCCAGTAATCAGGTATTCGACTGTTGTGTTTAATGCCTGGGCGATTTTGTAGGCGGAGATTGCATCAAAAACTGTTTTGTTGCTGCTTTTGTTTTTGAATGTGCCGAGGTTTAAACCGCACTTCTGGCAAAGCCATTCTTGAGTGGTGTTCTGCTTTTTAATCAAAGCATTAATATTTTGCCAGAATATCGTGCCATTCATAATTACATTATCGGTTATTTAGGTAATAAATAAGTTACTTTTATACTTGACAGAGTCATAATAGTATGACCATAATAGAGCATAAAGTAATGATTATATTACTTTAAAAGATTAGACCATCGGGGGGATTACCTATCATGCCCCCGCTGGTTTGGCGGATTCCTGAAAAGGGATTATTAGCCGGTTGGTAATGATAGGGATACTAACCGGCTTTTTTTATGGAGTTTTAATGGAACAGGAAAAATTAGAAGAAATATTAACCAACCATAAAAAATGGTTAACAGGCGAAGGCGGAGAAAGAGCCGACCTGAGTGGAGCCGACCTGAGTGGAGCCGACCTGAGTGGAGCCGACCTGTGTGACGCCGACCTACGTGGAGCCGACTTGAGTGAAGCCAACCTACGTGAAGCCGACCTACGTGAAGCCGACCTGAGTGGAGCCAACCTACGTGTAGCCAACCTGAGTGTAGCCAACCTACGTGAAGCCAACCTACGTGAAGCCGACTTGAGTGGAGCCAACCTACGTGAAGCCGACCTACGTGAAGCCAACCTGTATGAAGCCGACCTACGTGTAGCCAACCTGAGTGGAGCCAACCTACGTGTAGCCAATCTACGTGTAGCCGACTTGAGTGGAGCCAACCTACGTGGAGCCAATCTACGTGTAGCCGACTTGAGTGGAGCCGACCTGAGTGGAGCCAACCTACGTGAAGCCGACTTGAGTGGAGCCAACCTACGTGGAGCCAACCTACGTGAAGCCAACCTACGTGAAGCCAACCTACGTGAAGCCAACCTGAGTGGAGCCAACCTACGTGTAGCCAATCTACGTGTAGCCGACTTGAGTGGAGCCAACCTACGTGAAGCCAACCTACGTGGAGCCGACCTGAGTGGAGCCAATCTACATGTAGCCGACCTACGTGGAGCCGACCTGAGTGGAGCCAATCTGCGTAGAGCTTCATATTATTTTAGTCAATGTCCAGAACAAGGGTCTTTTATAGGCTGGAAAAGCTGTGAAAATGGTGTAATCGTGAAACTTTTAATTCCGGCATCTGCAAAACGATCCAGTGCTACATCAAGAAAATGCAGAGCCTCAAAAGTTAAGGTTTTAAAGATTTATGGGGCAGATAAAGGGTTTAGCAAATATAACCCTTCGTTTTTTTATGAGGTTGGTAGGACCTATGTTGTTGATAATTTTTGCGAAGACAGATGGCAAGAATGTGCGCCAGGCATTCATTTTTTTATAACCCGCGAAGAGGCGGAAAATTATAACTACTAAGGAAGGAGGTTTTTAATCTTGGCTTCGAGTTCTTCAAACTTTTGTTTATAAGGGTTGGAATCTTGACCGGTGACAAGAAATTCAACGCTGGTGTTAAGAGCTTGGGCGATTTTATAGGCGGTATCTACTCTTGGGAGAACATCTTTAGATATCCAGCCATATAAAGTGTTTTTGGGAATGTTTATATCAATAGCTAAACTTTCTTGAGTTATTTGAGCGTCTTTAATTAACTGATTAACGTTTATCCAAAAAGACAACATATTATTATATATCGGCATTTTTTAATCTTTTTAGATAAATAATGTTTGACATATTAGTTTGTATAGATTATAAATAAAGGTATAATTAATCTATTTAGATTAGTTATATTAAAAGATAAAACCATCGAGGGAGGAGCACCCTTTCCCCCGCTGGTTTGGCGGATTCCTGAAAGGGAATTGTTTGCCGGTTGATACAAAGGGTGCAGTATTAACCGGCTTTTTTTATGGAGAATGAAAATGAAGGGGAAAATAATTGTTGAATTAGATTCAGAAGAATATGGAGAACTAATGGATCATCTTGGCAGCATCTATGGAATGGGTGAAAGGATTGCAGAAAGAGACAAGATGGATGTTATGTCTATACAGATAATGCAAAGAATTAATTTAATTGAAGCTATCCTTAACAACCATGCGGAAGTTTGTCCGTAATTCGGGGGTGTTGTATGAGTAATGAGATAGCAGTAATAGATAAAACAAAGATAGTTGAGTTTTTAGATATTACCGGAGCCGGAAATAATCTTACAGAAAATGAAAAAAAACAGTTTGTTGAGGTTGCGGCAGGATGTAATTTAAACCCCTTCAAAAGGGAGATTTATTGTGTTGCCTATGGTAAGGACGAAAAGCGCAAGCTGTCAATAATTACCGGGTATGAGGTCTATATAAAAAGAGCTTTACGATCCGGTCAGCTTAATGGGTGGAAAACAGACATTATAGGTACCCGTAAAGACGGTACATTAAAGGCGGTTGTGACTATCCATAGAAAAGACTGGGAAATGCCCTTTGTCCATGAAGCCTACTGGCTTGAGTATAAGCAGGATAATAGTTTTTGGCAGAACAAGCCTGTAACAATGATAAAGAAAGTTGCAATTGCCCAGGCATTCAGGCTCTGCTTTCCTGATGAACTAGAGGGTATGCCTTACACATCTGATGAACTCTCAGATGAAATGACAGGGCTTAAAGATGTAACACCTGAAATGAAAGACATATCCCCGGAGGCCGCCGAAAGTTTTGGTACCTCTGAGGAGCAAATCCAAGAACTTGAGAATTCAAGAATTTCCGAAGAGCCAAAATCAGATAAGAAAAAACTCATGCGAGAATGTGCCGCTTTGAGAAACGACATGCTTGCCTATGCTGAGGAACACGGGCAGTGCTTCACAGAAGAGACCTTCTCCTTTCTCAATGATATTGACTTAAGGGCTTTGAAAAAACCTCAGCCTCTTGTCTGGATGCAGGAGCAGTTTAAACGGCTTGAGAATCGAGTCAAAGAAGCATCCGGTAAACAAGGCCAAACAGAAGGCGTTCAAATTGGACAGCCGGGATTGGGAATATTTTAAAAAAGTAAAAGCGGACGGGCGAACATGGTCGCATTCGGGGGTTCAACTCCCTCGCCGTTCATACTCCTGCTTGTGCGGGACAATATTAAGCCTTCGGGCAATAAAAAAGGAGGGCTCCTGCTTAATATTATTTTTAACTGACGGCGTTTGCCTCAGTTCGGAAAAAACAGCTTTAAGCCGGAGACATACCCTCCGGCTGTTTAAGGGGAACAAATGACTCTTAAAGAGTTTTGTAAGAATTGGCCTCAGCATAGTGAAGAGGTTGAAGAGAGAGCAGCAATAATGGAATACGATGGCGGAATGAACAGGGATGAAGCCGAGAGGCAGGCAATAAGCCAGTTGAAATTGAAATATCAATTATATGGGAAGGGATACTATGGGTTTGAGTAAACAGAATACAAGTGTTGTCTACAGTAGACCAAGTTATGAAGATAATCAGCTATTAATTAACGATGATCTTCGTGATTTTCTCTTAAATGACAATCTCTTTTCTCCTGCTTACATAATGAAAAACTTAACCTTTCTTAAGTGGCTTGAGGCAAATGGACTACCCTGCACTCTTGATTATATGTCAAAATACATTGAGCATCGAGATCTTATAAAACAGTATGTTTCTCCGGCAACAGTAAAGGCCCGTAAGTATCATATGAAAAAAATCTGTCAGGAATTGATACGTATGAATCCTGATAGATGGACAATGCTTGAACAATTTCGCCTTGATGCTTTTTTTAAAAACATTAACACCGGGAGTTTACAAAGACAGGCGATTCCCGAAGCAAAAATATTAACTGAAAAAGAAATTAGTCTTCTATTAAAGAGTGCAACAAAAGAATGGCAATTAATTCTTTTGTTCCTGGCTACAACAGGTGTGAGGGTTTCAGAGTTAGTTTCTATAATTCGTCTTCGATGTGTTGTTACTCGGAATGAAGTTGTAATTACAGTCACAGGGAAAGGCGGGAAACAGCGGATTGTTGTTTGTGGGCTGAATCTATATAACGCAATAACAAAAACTTTCCCATCTAAATATTTATTGTTCTGCACAAAAAACGGAACAAAATTTCATAGAAGCCATATTTGGCGGGGTTGTCAAAGGCTTGGAGAAAGAGTCCTTGGCAAGACAGTCGGTGTCCATACCTTTAGGCATTCATTTGCAACACAGATGATAAACAAAGGTGTGGATTTGAAAAGGGTTTCAGAGTTTCTAGGGCATTCAGGAACAGCAGTTACAAGTGATATGTATGTGCATCCTGAAGCTTTGGGATTGAATGAAATTCCTGATTTTGGAGTGGAGTTATAAAGATGACAAAGGAAAAGGGTTTTGCGTGAGCTGGCACTATTTGCAGGAGCTGGGGGGGGAATTCTCGGAGGGAATCTGCTCGGATGGCGAACAGTGGCGGCCGTCGAAATTGAAGAATACCCCAGAGCAGTTTTACTGCGGCGACAGCTTGACGGATTCTTACCTCGATTCCCTATCTGGGATGACATCAAAACTTTTAACGGTAAGCCATGGAGAGGAAGAATTGACATTATCTCCGGTGGATTCCCTTGCCAAGACATCAGTATTGCAGGAAAAGGAGCAGGAATTAAAGGGGAAAGGTCCGGTCTATGGAAAGAAATGTTCCGTATCATTTGCGAAGTACGACCTAAGTTCGTATTTGTGGAAAACAGCTCAATGCTCACTCACAGGGGGCTTGGAGACGTTCTTGGGGACTTGGCCAAAGTCGGGTACGATGCGGAATGGATTGTGTTGGGCGCGGATGATGTTGGAGCACCGCACAGGAGAAAACGAATTTGGATATTGGCCTACTCCTGCGGCGAGAGATTACAAAGGGGCAAACAGCAAAGAGCACATAACCCAAAATGGTACAGGTCGGAAGCATATGGATCAACTGCCGAACGCCGTAATATATGGTGGGCTCAGGACCCTGCAGAAATGGCCGACACCAGGAACAACAGGATTAAGCAATGGGTCAGGCAGCTGCGAAATAATAAACAAGATGTTTCGAGACGGTGTAATCAAGGAATCCGAACGCCGGAGTATGAGAGCCGGGAACGGCGGAAAATTGAACCCCAATTGGGTAGAGTGGCTGATGGGGTGGCCTATCGGGTGGACAGACTTAAAGCCATTGGGAACGGACAGGTTCCAACAGTGGCGGCAGTTGCATTTTTAGAATTAATATCAAGATTTGAGAGGGATCTATGAACAGTATAAAAAAAGAAACCTTCAAGCAGCTAAACCGCATGAAGCCGGGCACACGCTTTCAGAGTGACGAGTTTAGCAAGTACATGCAGAGAGTTACCGGAGAATATCATCAGGTTGGAACTTATCTAAGATACTTAAGAGAGTATCGAATGATGACCGGCAGGAAGATCAAGAATGTGGATAAAAAGAATAAATGATGTAAAAGCAGAACCTAAGCGAGTGATTTGTTTTTCTGGAGGAAAAGATTCTACGGCCATGACTCTTTTAATGGTAGAGAAAAAAATACCATTTGACGAAATAGTTTTTTTTGATACGGGATGGGAATTTCCACAAATGAATGACCATATAAAAAAGGTTGAAGATTATATTGAATTGGAAATAACTATTCTGAAACCAGAGCATAGTTTTGATTATTGGATGTTTAGTCGACCAATAAAAAAGATGGCTGGGGAAAATAAAGGTGAGATCCATAGAATTGGAAACGGGTGGCCATCGCCGATGCGCCGATGGTGCACACGAGAAAAAATTAGAGCTATTGATAAATATTTAAAAGATTCAATACGTTTTATAGGTATAGCTGCTGATGAGTCAAATCGTACGTTTTCTTCTAATTTAATTAATGCAAAGTATAAAACAGTCTTCCCTCTTATTGACCAAGGTATGACTGAGTCTGATTGTTTGGATTACTGTTATGATAGAGGTTTCCGATGGGGAGGTCTTTATGATGTTTTTAAGAGGGTATCTTGTTATAACTGCCCTCTTCAGAGATTAAGTGAACTAAAGAAGCTCCGCAAACATTATCCTTGTCTTTGGCAACAAATGCTAAATACAGACAAAAGAGTGTCAGAAAATGTCCCACACAATAAAGGTTTTCGTGGTTGTCAAACGGTTAAGGATTTAGATAGGCGATTTGAAGAAGAGGACTATGCTGATAGTCTACAACTAAAACTTTTATAGGAGGTCTGACAAGTGAGAAGAGTTGAGGTAAATGATGGTAAATAATAGTTTTATTTTTTATAGATCCTTTCATGAATCTGCAGAAGATTTGACAGATGTAGAATATGGGCAATTAATGAGGGCTATAAATGAGTACGCTCTTAACGAAACATTGCCAGAACTTACAGGCGTTTTAAAAGGGTTCTTTAAATTAATTAAACCACAGCTTGACGCCAACAAGAAGCGGAGAGAAAACGGGTCAAAGGGTGGTAGGCCTAAAAAAGAAGAAAAAGAAACCAATGGTTATACAGACGAAAAACCAACGGTTACAGAAAAAGAAACCAATGGTTATACAGACGAAAAACCTAATGTAAATGTTAATGATAATGTAAATGTTAATGTAAATGCTAATGATATTAATATAACTGCTGATGAAAATGCGGCACAAGTGCCGGAGCCTGCCGGCTCTTTTTTAGCTAAAACTTCTGAACAAGATTTATATGCACAAGTGAGAACCTTTTTTGAGCAAGAACAACCAGGGCGAAGGTTTAAGAACTACGGCAAAGAGGGGGCCGCAATAAAACAGCTAATTCGTGAATCCAGAGCGAGAGACCCTGATAATCCAGAAATATTTCTTTTTGGCATGATTCAGACTTTTAGACGGTTACGGATGAAAGATAGTTTTTATCAGCGGCAACCTTTTTTGCCTTCAGCTCTTAATTCAGCAGGAATCTTTGACCGAGTTTTAACAGAAGCACAAAATGCTTGGACTCAAAAACAAGCTGTTGAAGATCTTAACTTTGAGGAGGTGGTTTTTTGAAACATGAAGATTTTATAAAAAACATTGAGTCTTTGTACGGGCAATATTCACCTGCACAGGTAAAGGTTGCTAGCATGTGGCTCAAGCAATATCGCAAAGACCTTAATATTCTTTTTGCGGAAATCCTTAAGGGGTTTTCATGGCAATATAAAGTTCCGCCTGGGATAAAAGAGTTTGAGGATGCTTCCGATAGAATACGTAAAAAAGATATTGCATTACTGGGACAGCCTAAACAGTTTGAGCCTTTGAAGCTTGATGAACCAAGAATGAATAATGAATTGGCTGAGAAAATGTTTAATGAGATGCGAACAGTTTTGAATGCAAAGAAAAGCCCTACACAACCTGTTAATCATTCTGAAAGATTGGCAACTCTTAAAAAACAGGCGGAAGAGCTAAGGAAAACTGGTTGAGTACAATCAAGCATCATATACAGCATTCTAAAAAAATCAAAAAGAAGTCTGTCAAAAAAAAGGACAATGATAGGCTTATGGAGTTACAGGAAAGCTACTTGAGCGGGAGGGGAGCGGCGCTTAGTGAGATTTACATCTTATCAACAAAGGTTTGTAAGAAGATTATACAAAAGCAACAAGCAGAAAAACAGTTTAACTTGTCCCCGGAAAGCTTGGAAGAAAAGAGCCATAATGCAGCAAGCTATTTAATAACTCAATATCTTAAAAGGCCAGATTTTAAAATAGAATCTTCTGTTACTTCATATCTTTACTTAAGGTGCTTGCACGAACTTTATTATCATAGGAGGATTGATAAAATAATTGAATATAATAGCGATCTTCTCCAAAAAAAGTATTAGATAAATGACTATATAGGTGTGAGCGAAAATGAAAGGATATGGAGATTATGGCAAATCTTAAGAAATTGACTGCAAAAGAGATAAAAGCGTTAGAACTCTCCTTCTCCGGGATGAGCGATGTCCAAGCGTATCAACTTACTCACCCAAATGCAACAAGTGTCAGTTGTAATTCTAATGCCTCTCATTACTTTAAGAGGATCAGACAAAAGCTTACAGCTATAGACGAGCTTAAGTATCGGAATCTTAGTTACTCAAGAGTTTTTGAAGAACTTGAAAAACGCCTTAACGCCATGACCACAGAGTTTTATCAGGGTAAGGCTGTTGCAGAATGTGAGGATAACACAACTCGAATGAGGGCTACTGAGTTGTTGGCCAAGATCAACGGACTACTTAATAACCCTATACAGACAACAGAATCAGAGACTTCAGAGTCCTCATTTACTTTTAATATCGTTGATACTCCTCCGGAGGCTGAATGACGATAAATAGCAGTGACACCTTTCCCACAGTTTTTAATAATGATTTTAGAGCAATTAATAAACATCAATACACTGAATATTGCGAAAAGGGCGGTCGAGGCAGTTGTAAAAGTTCTTTCATAAGTCTTTGTGTGATTATTCTCATGCAAAGAAATCCTAATTTTAATGCTCTTATTTTTCGGAAAGTTGCGGATACTCTACGAGACAGTGTGTACGAACAACTGTTATGGGCTATTGACGTATTAGGGTTAGGTGCATTTTTTAAAGCGACAACGAGTCCTATGCAAATTTCTCATAAACAAACAGGACAACGAATAGTTTTCAGGGGGGCAGATAAACCGGAGAAAGTTAAATCAATCAAATTGAAAAAAGGCTATTTTGCGATTACTTGGTTCGAGGAGGTAACAGAGTTTACCCTTAATGATGTGCGAACCTTGAAACTTTCAGCTATGCGAGGTGGAAATCTTTTTTGGGTTTTTTACAGCTTTAACCCACCTTCCTCTCGGCGGAATATTTGGAATGACTTTTTCAAAAGAAGCACAAAGACAATGCTTGTTCATCGTACAGATTATAGAACTGTTCCTAAGCATTGGCTTGGTGATGCTTTTTTACAAGAGGCTGAGAATTTAAAAAAGAGGAATCGACGGGCTTACGAGAATATCTTTTTAGGTAAGGAGACCGGAACCGGGCTAAACATCTTTGACAATATAACCAGCCGTAAAATAACTGATGAAGAAATAGATCGGTTTGATTTTATTTATCATGGTGTGGATTGGGGATACTACCCTGACCCGCTGATGTATGTAGGTATGAGCTTTGATGCGCGTAAGCAAACACTTTACATTTTTGATGAGTTGAGACTTTTGAAACACGGCAACTATCAAGCCCACAGCAAGCTAAAAAAACACATGGAAGATCACGGGTTTAATATCGCAAAAGATAGAATCACAGCAGATAGCGCAGAGCCGAAAAGTGTAGCTGATTTTAGGAGTTGGGGTGCTAACATGCGAGGGGCGCTAAAAGGTAAAGGGAGCCTTGATGCGGGTTTTAAGTGGTTACAGCAGTTAAAAGAGATTGTGATTGATCCTGACCGTTGTCCTCATGCAAACGATGAATTTTCGCTTTACGAGCATGAGTTAGATAAAAAAACAGGTGAGATCATGGGAGGCTACCCACAAGGACAACCTGACCATGCAATGGCCGCCGTCAGATATGCAATGGAGTCTACTTGGAGAAAAGCAGGACAGTAGAATGACTATAAGATTAAGAGGCTTATATGTTTGAAACAATTAAGAGGTTTTTTATGAATTTATTAGGGACACAGGAAAAAACAGATTTATTAAAGCAGACTTGCGTATCAAAGGCAATGTATGAGCGTATCCGAGAATGGAATGACATATTGAGAGGTGATGCCCCCTGGAATAAAGAGGCTCGTTCTTGTGGTGTAGTAAATCAAATTGCCGGGCATCTAAGCATGTTTGTCTCTCGTGAGATGTCCTTAGAAGTAGAGAACGATGCTATAAAAACTCCGCTCGTACACCTAGATAAAAATATCTACAAGATTGTGGAATATCTCACAGGTACGGGGGCGGCTCTTCTTCGGCCTGTTTTTGCGAATGAAAAGCTACAGTATGAGGTGGTCCCTTTAGGTAACTACTTACCTATAGAGTATGATTTTGACGGAACCCTTTTGTCTGCAATCATTCTGAAAGAAATCACCCAAAAAGAAAAACATTTTTTATTAACAGAAAAACACGAATATAGAGCTAATAGACACACAGTAACAACCAAGCTTTTTAGGACTGATGGTGGGGTATTGAGTAAAGTCGCTCTCACAGCCTGCGAAAGCACGGCTGAATTATTACCTGTTTATGTGTGGGAGAATGTTAAACAGCCGATGGTCATAGAATTTAAAAATCAGGCAGTTAATAAGATTGACGGCTCTAATGTCCCCGTTGCGATTATCGCTGGTGCGGAAAACTTGATCGAAGATGCGGATAAACAATATGAGCGTATGAACTGGGAACAGAAGGCGGGAGAATCAAGAGTCTTTGCAGATCGTGATTTGTTTACAAAAAGAGTCACCAGATCTGGGGATGTGGTTAATGTAACGTCTGACCCTAATTTAAAAAGACTTTTTACAATGATTGAAGGTGACGGTATATCAACAGGCGATAAAAAAATAGTTGAGCACACGCCCACATTGCGAACAGCAGCACAGAATGAAATGTTCCAGCAGATCTTAAGGCGCATTGAGTTAGCTTGTAATCTTGGGAAAGGTACAATTTCTGACATGGAGCAAGCACCTCAAACTGCGACCCAATATTCAGGCGGAAGACAGGCTCTTTTTGCAATCATCGACAAGATAGAAGACGAGATAGAGGTTAAATATCAGGTGTGTGCTGATGTGTTTGCTCACATGGCGGCAGCTTATAAGTTAGGTAATAATAACAGTACTATTATTATTAACTGGAATGATGATGCGACACGTAAGGATCAGATTCAGGCAAAGCAAATTGAGCTACAAGAAATTAGCGCAGGAGTCCGGGCGAAGTGGGAATACCGAAAAGACTTTTTCGGAGAGGATGAAGATCAGGCAAAAGCAAACACGCCTGAAGAACAGCCCGGGAACTTTGTTGTATAAATGTTATCAGCCCGTTATCTTGCAGGAGTATCAGACGATATAGTCAAAATTTATTCTCAACTTGAATACGATATCTTAACTGATATGTCACGCAGGCTTTCTAAAATAGGCAGTGTCACAGATTCAAGCAAGATGCAGGCGGCCATCTATCAAGAGATCGGCGGACTACAGAAAGATATTCAGAAATTCATAAATAAATATGAAAAGAAAGCTTCTGTGGAAATGAAAAAGCTTTTTTCTGAGGCGATTGAAAAGGCTGAGGCAGAGAATCTTAAGATTGTCAAAGTTGCAGCAAGAAGCATGAGCGCAAGTCAGGAACAAATCTTAAATGCAACAATAGCAAAAACCCAAAGCGCAGGAATTGTAACAGGAAGCAAAGCGGTTCAGGAGTCGGGAGTTATAAAGACTTTTAGCAATTTATCACGATTAACAATGACTATAGCTGCAACAAGTTCGGCTAAATTTGTAGAACAGGCGAATGCCGCATATATGAAGGTTGTCTCTGGTGCATTTGACCATAAGACGGCTCTGCGTCATGCAGTAGATAATCTAGCAAAAGAGGGTGTTAGGACTGTAGAGTATACAGACAGCGGAAAGATTATAAAAAGAAGCATCGAGGGCGCAGTTAGAGCAAACATTCTGACAGGCATAAATCAGACAGCTAATAAAATTACAGAACAGAATTGTGCTGATATGGATTGTGATTTGGTTGAAGTCTCAGCACATCTGGGAGCAAGGCCGAGTCATGCTGCTTGGCAGGGCAAGATATACAGCTTGTCGGGGACCTCTGATAAGTATCCCTCTTTCTACGAAGTATGTCATCCGGGAGAACCTGACGGCATCGGCGGAGTTAATTGCCGGCATTCTTACTACCCGTATTTTGAAGGTACTGAACCGCTTTACAGTAATGGTGAACTTGATGAAATGCGAGACAATGAAATCACCTATCAGGGTAAGAAGATAACACAATACGAAGCAGAGCAGAAATTAAGAGGTATTGAGCGGAATATCAGAAAGTATAAACTCAAAGCCGGAGCATTAGAGGCTGCGGAGCTTGACTCCACCTTTGAGAGAGCAAAATTAGGGAAATGGCAAGCCACAGCAAGAAGTTATTGCAAGGAAACCGGAATAAGAAGGGATTATAGCAGAGAGCATGTTGGCACCCCTGATGGTAAGCAGATAAGAGGGGTAAATACTAAAACAGTTACGAAAAAAACAAAAACAACAGCAGAGAAACTTTTTCCGGGAGAAAAATGGGAAAAAGAAGATGATAATCTTTTTATTGCCAAGAGTAGAAAAGAAAAAATGTATAAGGAAAGTGGAAAAATAAATAAGATAGAGAAAAAGAAACTTGAGCAAGAAATTGCATCGACAAAGATTCTTACTAAAAATGGTCATTCTGTTTATTTGGTTCCTGAACATACGGGTGCCGGGAATACTTATGATGCTGTTGTGGATGGATTAAAAATGGAAATAAAAACATTAAAAGGAAGTAGACAAACTATTGGTAGGGAGTTTAGGCATTCTTTTAGACAGTGTAATAATGTTTTCTTAAATCTTGATACAGATGAAACTGTAGAGTCAATAAGGAAAAAGTTTAGAGGGGAGCTAATGAATACAAGAGATATGAGAGATGGTTTAATTTATTGCTATTTCAAGAATATAGATAAATTGTGTTTTTGGAAGAAATCAAGTCTTATATAAAAGTTATGCCCTGTCAAAAGACAGGGCACCTGGCTGGGAAAAGTAATTACGTTTAAAATTACCAACCCCATAATCAATATATCACATCGCCTATTATTTGTCAAATATTCACAACAAGTTAGAGCTTAAAATTTTTCTAATTTTTTTTATAAATCCCTCAAAAATTACCTTTAAAAAATGACTATATACAGTGAAAGGCAGGTGAAGCCGTAAAAACACAAAACCCAAGCCGCATGTAACAGGCTTAAAACTACACAAGGGAGCAAAAATGAAAAAGGAATTTTTAGTAGGCCTTAAACTTGAAGAGGATGTAATTAAACAGATACAGGCGGAGAACGGAAAAGACATAGAGCGAGAAAAAGCTAAGTTCGCAGATTATGACGATCTGAAAGCACAGCTGGAAAAAGCACAGAAAACTATTGAAGGATTTGGCGATGTTGATTCAATCAAGGCTGATGTTGAGAAATATAAAGAGGCTGCTAAAAAAGCCCAGCAGGAAGCAGATGCAAAAGTTGCAAAGCTGGAACTGCAAGCGAAAGTGAAAGAGTTTACAAGCCCTAAGAAGTTTATAAACGATTTGACCCGCAGTGCAATTAATAGCCTTTTGGAAGAACGGCTAAATGACCCAGCCTCAAAAGGTAAAAGTATGGATGATCTTTTTACGGAAATTACAAAAGAAAAAGAGAACATACTTGCGGAAGAAGACAAGCCAACCCCGCCAAAAACTACACCGATGGGTGGTAAGGATGAGAAAGACGATACGGCAGAAGATGCACGTATTGATGAAATTATGGGATTAACGAAGGAGTAAGATATGGCAGACAATAGCATTGAGTTTTTTAAAAAGTATACAACCAGACTTGATAAGGTTTATAAGGCCGAGGCAAAAACCGCCTCACTTGATTCTCCTGAAGCATTAGTAAATTTGACTAATGCGGGCGAATTTGAGGTTCCTAAAATCAGCATGGATGGTCTCGCTGATTATGATCGTAAAACCGGGTATGAGATCGGGGCTGTAAATATTGAATTTGAGACCAAAAAGCCGGAATACGACCGTGCAAGAAAATTCAGGGTTGAGGAAATGGATAACGAAGAGTCCGTGGGAATTGCCTTTGGTGCACTTGCGGCCGAGTTTATCAGAACAAAAGTTGTTCCGGAACTGGATGCCTACAGGTTTGCAAAACTGCTCACAAAAGCCGGGACAGTAGATACTACAGCAGCTACAACAGGAGCTGAAGTTCTTGAATTATTGAATGCTGCTGACACTGTCATGACAGAAGATGAAGTCCCCGAAGAAGGTCGATTACTTTTTATCACTCCTACAATTTTCAGTTTGGCTAATAATGTTGACAACAATAAAAATAAAGCAGTCCTTGATCGCTTCGCTGGAATTATAAAAGTTCCACAGTCAAGATTTTATTCACAGATTGATCTCGCTGATGGTAAAACCAGCGGACAGGAGGCCGGAGGGTATGCAAAGGCTTCAGCCGGGAAAGACATAAATTTCATGATCGTTTCAAAGGCCGCTGTTATCCAGGGAACAAAACACAAGGTTAATAAAATTATTGATCCTAAAGTTAACCAGGATGGCGATTTCTGGGACTTCTTTTATCGCGCTTATGGTATTAGCGATGTTTATGACAACAAAGTCAAAGGCATTTTTGTCAATACTAAATAGGGGGGATCAATGAAACGAGTTGGACTTAGTAAATACGAGATAGAAAAAAGGGCTAAGGATAGCAAAATAATGTTGCCATCACAGATAAAGAAAAAGCCTGAAGGTGAAAAGTCCGAAGGTGAAAAGCCTGAAGGTGAAAAATAAGGAGAGCGGCGTGTTTGAGAATGTAACATATACACACTATTCGTTAGAGCTTGGGCGCGCCGCAGTTCCTGATGAAATAGTTTTTAACAGCTTGAAGCTTACAAACATAGAATATATGAAGACCCTTTTGCCTTTTGTTGAAGAACGAGAGGCAGGAGGGATTGATAATGCTGTTTGCTTGATGATTGAGGCTGAATATCTGGATACTCAGACAGTGGCAGGCAATGATGAAAGTGTTGGTGGTGAGTCTATAGGTGGGTATAGCTATCAAGTTAGTGAGGCTGTAAAGCTTGCCCAGCAGAAAAACTTTAAAACTACTGAGCAAAAAAAACTGGATGCTGTTCGGTTGTTTTGTTTTCTTAATACTGCGGTGAGCTGATGAAACCAATTTCCAAAAGACTTCTGATACATAGTGCAATAGCGTATAAAAAAACCGGGTTGTCTTCTGACAGACAGCCAGAATGGGACGATGGAACAGAGCTTTACGCGGTAAGGTTTGTTTTCACAAAGGCGAGCACGAATACAGATAGTGGTGCGTCACCTGCAGATCAGCTTGTTATGTATTTTGACTGTAAGAATTCCGAACCTGAAGGTTTTGTACCGGAAATAGGAATGAAGATTGTCTGGAATGCAGCGGAATTTCTGATTACATCTGTGATGCATGCTTATGCTCAGGATGTTTCTGTTCATCACTGGGAGGTTTCGCTTGTATGAAGGTTGTCTATAACATGGAGGCTGCTGTCAATATTAGTAAGATGCAGTCAAAGCTTGTTAACCGAGTACATTCAATTCAGGTAAAATTTGATGCGCAGGTCCTGAAAGACAGTAATCATTACTGCCCTATGGACTCCGGGAATCTGATTAAGTCAGGCATATTAAATACAGTTTTAGGCAGCGGAAAGATCGTATGGAATACTCCATATGCTGATGCTGTTTATAACAGGGATTTTGTCAGCAGAAGAAAAAACCCCAATGCGACATCCAAATGGTTTGAAACAGCAAAGGCGAACAGGGGCAAAGTATGGGAGAAGCTTCTAAATGATTGGTATAGCGGAAACAGTTAATGACTACTTAAAAAGTCAGTTGCCGGATTTACCGGAGATATATACAGATATTTTTCCGTTTGCAGAAGGTGAAAGCCTTTTAAGCAGGCATGATCCGTCAACAGCAGTGGAAAAAAGGTTTCTGGATGGCTCAAGGTTTGGGGCTGTTAATCTATCATACACTGCCAGGGCAAAAGATCCCAAGGTTTGTAGAGACAGGCTCAACAGCATATTAAATACATTAGATATAAAAGAGCTTATTCAGGCAAGTGAGGGCATGGCATTTGAATGTGAGGCTTTGACCTTGCCACAATTTGTTACTGTGGACGACAAAGAACAGACAATCTACACCTGCGCGGTGAGGGTTGAGTACACACAGGAGGTGTAATATGGCAGATAAAAAAATGGTAAAGAAATACAACATCGGTGTATTTGTAAATAAAGGAACTCCGGAGGTCCCGGACTGGCTTAGGGTTTGTAAATCAACAGCCCTTACCGTAAACATGAACCCGGTTACTGTTGATCGTGATTATATATGTGATGAACATCCCACAACTGAGGTTACAGACTACAAGCCTTCAATGAGTCATCCTCTGACAATGTATAAAGGCAATCCCGATTATGAGTACTTTTTTGGAAAGTACTATAACCGGGCTACTGATGCGGATGCAGAGACAGAGCTTCTTCTGGTTCATTATCTTGAAGAGGACCCGGTTGATACATTCAAGGCTGAAAAATGTAATGCGGCGGTTGTTGTGCGTGACATGAATGGTGTTGACAGTGTGATTAACGTTGATCTGATGTTCAATGGGACATCTACTCAGGGAACAGTTGTTGTTACTGGAGGTGTTCCGGTATTCACTGCTGCTACTGGTGCATCTGAGCTGACAGCAACAATAACTGTAAGAGACGGCGGCTCTAATGTGAATGCTGCAACTGTATCCATTAATGGAGTTGAAAAGATCTCTGCATCAAACGGAACTGTAACGTTCAGTTTGGTTGAGGGTGTTTCTTACAATATTGGAGCGGTCAAGGGAGCTAAATCCGGGGCTATTGTTTCCGGAGCAATATCCAGCACTAATAACACTTTCCAGGTAGATATTGCGTGATAGATCTCACAAAGAAGGTATTGCCATCTGCTATTAAGGTAGATGGCAAATACTATTCTATAAAAACTGATTTTAGGTATGGCCTCATGTTACTGCGTACTATAAAGGGTGATTTGTATAGTAACAGTTTGGACTATATTTATTGTGATGAGATGCCTGAAAACAGAACAGAGGGGACAAGAGTTCTAATTGATTTTTTCTCAAAAAGCAATCCCCTTCCCCGCCCTTCTGAGTACAGCAGCCCTGAAATTATACTGGATTTCGATATTGATTCAGATCTTATTTTTTCCGCTTTTTATGACCAGTATGGAATTGATTTGATTTCGGTTGATATGCACTGGTATATGTTCAAGGCACTTCTTGCAGGGCTTCATGGCACAAAATTAAATGAGGTTATGGTAGCAAGAGGTTATGCTCCAAACGACAAGATAACATATGAAGAGTTAAGAAGGATACAACAGGAAGCTTGGCGAATTGAAGCTGATGCAGATATAGACCCTGCACTTGATAGGTTTAATAGTCTTTTTGATTAGGGTACACAATGGCCGGTGAAGATGGAAAAGTAATAATCAGTACCGAGATTGATATCGAAGGTATTAAAAAAGGCACAACCACAATACAAAAAGAGTTGAAGAAAGCTGAAAAAGGTATAGAAAAATCTCTTGGCCAAAGTTCTAAAAAGGCTGGCAAATCTGTCGGGAATCTAACTGGTAAAATATCAGATCTCACAGGACTGTCCCCTCAGGTGCTTGGTATGGCGGGACCTTTTGCCGCTGTAGGGTTGGCAGTGGCAGGTGTTACAAAAGCAATCAATGAATGTACAGATGCTTACAAGATACAAGAGAAGGCAGAGACACAGCTTGAAGCTGCAGCACTTAATAATCCTCTTGTAAACGGCGAAAGTGTCGAGGCATTAAAACAATATGCAAGTGAAATCCAGAGTATATCAACTGTAGGCGATGAAGAGCTTCTTCCGTTTATGGCTCAGCTTGTAACAGCCGGACGATCTCAAGATGAAATAATGAAAATAATGTCCGCATCAGTGGATATAGCTGCCAGCGGGACCATGAGTCTTGAGAGTGCTGTTCGCAATCTTAATAAAACTTACGGCGGGTATGCAGGCGAGCTTGGCGAAACAGTACCGGAATTAAAAGCCCTTACAAAAGAACAGTTACAGAATGGTGAGGCTGTTGACTTTCTTGCGGAACGTTATAAAGGAATAAGCGCAGAGGTTGCAAAGACAACAGGAAGCGCAGAGCAGTTATCTAATGCATTTGGAGATCTTAAAGAGGAGCTTGGCGCGCCTTTTGAGAAAGCTCTTACACCCATCAGGGCTTTTTTTACAAACCTTATTTCCGGCTGGGCTGATGCAAGAAGAGCTAAACGAGAATATGAAGAAGCTACAGAGGAAATAAAGGCCGGAAACGAATCTGTTAATAATCTCAATCTTGTAATTGAGGGAGAGAAAAAAAATCTTAAGACACTCGAAGCAAAGCTTGTTACTGAACAAAAGCAATTAGAACTTTTTGAGAAAGGTCTTTATTTTGGAATTCAATCAAAAGATGTTCTTATAGAAAATGTAAATCTTGCCCAAGAAGAGGTTGACGCTCAGAAAAAAACAATAAACAGCCTGCAAGAAAAGCTTAATGCTCAAAAAGAGATAGAGGATAATGCAGCTAAGGCCGCGGAAGCTGCAGCAAAAGAAGCCGCAGAAGCAAATAGAATTAAAAAGGCAGAAGAAGACAGAGCCTCATATATAAAAGCAAATGAGCAGTTGCGAGCAAAACAGCTTCAACAACTTGAACTTCAAGCCAAAATTTCAGGCGAAGAGGTTGCAGATAAAGAAAAACTTAATGTACTTGTTAATTCATATATCTCTTTAATCTCTGACAGCAAAGGGGCTGTTAAAGAAAGCGACAAAGAAGCACGCAGACTATTGTCTGATATAGAAACTCTTACCGCCACAATGCCGGAACTCTCAGAAAGTGCGGCAGAATTAGATAGTATCTTGTCTAATATTCAGATCGGTGATGACAGACCATTATCTGAACAGATGGCAGAACAGCTAAAGGCCCTCGATGAATTATATGAACAGGTAATAACAAATGAAGCTCTAACCGATGAAAAACGGCTTAAACTTGAAGAAGATTATCAGAAAAAACGTGCAGAGCTTGTAAAGAGATACAATGAACAAGAGAATTCCGAACGATTGGATAAAGCAAAAGAGTTAAAAACCGCACTTGAGGAAATTGAAGAAGAAAAGGAAGAAAAGAGTGAGGTTGATAAATTAAAAGAGCAGTTAGACTCACTTGATAAATACTATGCTGACCAGAAAGATTTACTTGCAGAATCAGAAGAAGAAAAACTTGCTCTGGAAGAAGAGTATTTGGAAAAGCGGGAAATCCTTGAAGATAAATATAGAGAAGCTAAAGAAAAAAAAGAAAAGGAAGCCGCAGAGGAAGAGAAACAAGCTTTACTTGATAAAATGGAAAAGATTGTAGGTTATGTTTCATTAGTCCGGGAGGCTATGAGCTCATGGCTTAATGTTTTTTCCGAGCAGATAGCGGCTGAAACTGATTTGGCACAAGCAGAAAATGAGAAGCAATTTAAAGACGGGTTAATTTCTCAAGAAGAATACGAAAAGAAAAAAACTGAGATAAAAGAAGAGGGAGCAAAAAAAGAGTACAAGGTTAAAATGTGGGAATGGGGTGTTTCTCTTGCCACAGCTATTGCAAATGTTGCAGAGGGTGTTTCAAAGGCAATGGCACAAGGTGGTGTTGGCGGAATTATTACCGGAGCCCTTGTTGCCGCTGCCGGTGCTGCTCAGATTGCCTCTATAACAGCATCTAAACCTATAGCCCCATCCTTTGCTTCCGGTGGTATTGTTGGGGGCAATTCATATTATGGTGATAAGGTTCCTGTAAATGTCAACTCAGGCGAGATGATTCTTAATATGCAACAGCAGAAAGCCCTATTTGATAACATCAATCGGGGCAATGGTTCAGGTAATAACGCTCCACAAATACAGATATTCAACCAGGCGGCCAATGTAGTTTCAGCAAAACCTCAGATAACAGCAGATGGCATGAAATTGATGATCCGGCAAATTGTTACAAAGGATATGGCAGAGGGTCAATATAATGATTCTTTCAGACAGATGCAGAGCGGGATTGATGGCAGGAGGATTACAAATTGATAGTTGAATGGGATTCTACTGTAAACAAGAAAGTCTATGGAATTGAGACTACTCCTACTGAAAATGTCGAGCGCACAGAGTTTGAAAGCGGTCTGGCTCGGACATTCCGGAAAAATACCATCGCAAAGAAAAAACATAGCTTTATGATTAAGCTATCTGACAGAGCTGTATCTAAAGATGCAAGTGGACACACAGAGTTTAAGCGGTTTGTTGATTGGTGGGATTATGTCTTACAGGATGGCGCCAACTCTTTTTCTTTTACTAATTTAATTACTTGTGATGGCAATAAAACATATAGACCAACAGCTCCATATACGGCAAGTGGACAAGGATTAAAAGAAGTGACTATAGAGGTTGAGGAGTTGTAATGTCGGATATAGATACTTGTTTCCAGTTTTTGACAGAAAGATCTGCTGCTTATTCTTTGCCCTGGTTAATAAAGCTGAAAGGCAAAGATGAAAATAATGATGACTGGGAATTATTATTTGTAAACAACAATGATGCTATAACCTTTGAAGGTGAGACATATCAAGCTTCAAGTTTTTCTTACATTCCCAATGCTGATATGCATGGCTTTACTGGTGGCGGAGTATTAGAAATAGAAAATAATTTTGATTTGTTTAGTCAGTCGGAATATACAACAGGAAATAATAATGTTGAATTTGAAGCGGTGGGTGTCATTGTTAATACAACTTTTAATAGTTCAGGTGTCGCTGGTTATGATATTCACAAACTCGATTCTTTTAAACATAAATACGGGAAATTATCAGGAAGCAGGAAAAAGCTTAAATATAGTTTTGAAACCGATGATCGATTAAATATGACCTTCCCTGCTTTAATCTTTAACGGCTCAAATAATGCGGGGAATAAATGATTTATTATACTGACCTTTTAAATCTTCCTTATAAACCTCATGGTAGAGATACTTCTGGCATGGATTGCTACGGTTTAGTTATTGAATGCTGTAAACGTGCTGGCACTCCGTTAAAAGATGTTTATTATAAAACAGATTCTGTATCTAAAGAAAAACTTGCAGAATATGTTCCTACATTAAATGTTGTTGAAAGAGAATTTCCGAAAACAGGTTATATTATTCAATGCACATCTGGTAATAATTTACATATAGGCTATTTGGTAGATAGTACAATGGCAATTCACACAACTGAAAAAGGCGTAAGATTAACACCTTTAAATCTTTTAAAGAACAAAAAGTATTATGAGGTGTTAAAGTGAATGTAATTATTTATAAAGATTTATCAGATGCATATGATTTAATAAATATTGAAGAAGGCATACCCTTAAGAGAGTCCTTAATGGGTTTTGTCCCTCTTGATGAAAACACATTAATTATTGTCAACGGGAAAAGAGTTACCCCCAGTTATGAACCAGAAAAATCAGATAAGATAATTATAAGAAGGCTGCCATCAGAACCAATAACAATGCTGATTGTTGGGATAATAATGTCTGTTATTTCTATAGGCGTAGGTGTTGGTGTTGGGCTTTATACGGCCGGCATGAAAAAAGACCTTGATGCTTTAAAAGAAAAGATGGAGTCTATGGGAGAAGGTATTAACAACCTTCCTACGATGAGAGGCGCCAGTAATACAATTGCAACCGGCAAAAGCCAGCCTTATATAATCGGTCGGCGTTTATTTACCCCATATTTATTAGCACCTTCTTTCAGGACACTTGGCGGCACAGACGGTAAAGATGAATATTATCATCTTGTTCTGCAGGCTGGATTTGGAAAACAGATAATCAAAGAACTTATTGGTGATGATTTATCCCTGAGAACTTTCACGGAGACTGAACCGCAGAACGGAGTATATTCTTTTAATAACAACCTATTCCCCGGAGGCCAGATCGAGATTATCCAAGAAGGGCAGGAATTTCAAACCCTCACAGCCCTTAATAAGAAAATTGTTACCCAGAAAACAAACGCTGAAATTAAAAAGGCTGATGATGATAACTACACAGATTTATTTTTCACATTAGAACAATATTCTATGGCCGTTGATGTCTCGATTATGTTTAATGGTCTTATAGCCTTTGACTCTGAGGATGGCAGCGAATTAAACCGTACAGTAAGGATAATTCCTTCGTATTCTTTGGATAACGGAAGTACTTGGCAGACATTCAGCTTTAATCAGAATGGAACCCCATCTAATACATTTACAAGAAAGAAAAGAGAACAGATAAGATTTACTGCTCATAGAAATTTCACTCATGCAGAAGTAAAAGACTTGGGACATCCAGTACAGATTAGAATAAGCTGTCCCACTAATAAATACGACGGTTCAGCACATGACGCTTGTTATGTTCTGAACGTGATGTCAACAGTTTATAATCCTGATTTATCTGAGACAACATTGGTTCCGGAAAAAATAATTGATGATACAGAGAGGGCTTTGTCAACAATTGTTGGGCTCAAGGTTAAAGCCACAGTCAGCAATCAGGATAAGATAAATAAGATTGCGCTTATTACAAGTGGGGTTGCAAGGACTTGGGACGGTAGCGCATGGAGTGCAGCAAAGGTTGAGACAAGTAACCCTTCAAGCTGGCTTTTAGAGGTCCTGACATCAGAGACACACACTGCCAGTAAGCTTCATGACCAATTTATCGATCTTGAAAGTTTCGGTGAACTTTACGATTACTGTGAAGATGAAGGGCTAAAAATAGATACAGTACTTTTACGCGGGACAACAAAGAATAATGTAATTAAAAGCATTTTGTCTGTTTGTTATTCTGTCTTATATAAAAATCCTTTTGGGAAGATCGCTGTTGCTACTGACAAGCTTAAGACAAACGCTATTGCAATATTAAATACACAAAATTTAATAAACTTTTCTTTTGAAAGAACAATGTCCAGGCTTACAGACGGCATCAAGGTTACTTATGTTGCTGACAATGACTTTCTTGAAGATACTTATCTGGTAATGAGGGATGGGGAAACAAGAACCCCAGAAAGCACTATTGAAGATATAAAAGTAGATAATATCACCAGCTATGAACAGATTGTTAAATATGCCAGACGGGTTTTAGCTGTTGAGAAGTTACGACCACACAAGATAACCTGCGAAGTAGGTAAAGAGGGAATCTTCTTTACTCCATATTCGTTGATATACCTGCAGCATCCCGGACTACATATAGGGCTTGGAAGCTCCGAGATTGAAAGCACTATTTTGACAGGCAATACTATTACAGGGCTTGTCCTCCGTAGTCCAATACAGTGGGATCCGGGGAATAGTTATGGCTTAATTGTAAATGTCGGGTTATCAAAGCAGTATAACTCAGAATATACTGCTTCAGAATCTGGCCTGCAAAATATAATTACATTAACTGATCCAATCTGGGAGCATGAAGACAATGCGCCAAAACCGGGAGATATATTATCATATGGGTACTTAACTGATAGCGGAGAGTTCGACAATATAACAGATAAATACCTGATAACTGGAATAAGCCCTACTGAAAAAGGAACAAAGCTAACTCTTGTTGATTACGATGAAAGAATTTATCAGACCGGCACAATCCCTGATTATAGACCAAATCTTACAGCCCCTAAGTCAATCCCGGTAAACAATATTCCGGAAGAGCCAGCAGAAAATGATGATATTGCTATCATAAATGGCCAGTTAAACAACCTTTTTAAAACAGCCCTTACAGCCTCTGTATCAGATGCAAGTTTATTGGATATGCCGTTCGCATCTGACATAAGCTTTTACGAAGAAAACAAAATACTTTATGTGAATATAGATGATCACAATTATATTTATAAGAAAGACATTAGAGAATCTGGTCCAGGAATAAAATTAAATAATGTAAGCTCTGCTTGTCCTGTTAAAATAAATGACAATTTTATAGCCTACATAAACCAAGAAGATGGCTCCACAATATATAGAAAACCAATTTCAGAAGAAAATACCGGAGATAAGATTTTCAATAGCCCTTGTATAAAATTAAGCTTTTATGAAGGGGATTTATATTTCATAAATTATACAGATGATAACAAGCTTTATAAGATAGATCTTGCTGCAGGAACAAATGAAGAAAAGGTTCTTGATGAGTCTATAAGACTGCTTGTCGGAGATGGAGACAGGCTTCTTGCTGTAAATAATAATGACAGTACTGTATATCAGATTGTAAACGGCAGTGCAAATATAAATTTGTTAACCAGCCAAACGATATACGATATTTGCTTTTTTAAGGATGACAAGTTTTGTTATGTGAATGCTCAAGGTGAGGTTTGGCAGAAGCTTATTAATCCTGATTCAACAATTGCTCCGGGCGATTTGCTTTTTGATGGAATTTCAAGAATCTATGGTTACAAGAATAATCTGATTCTCTCATCCTCAGTTAACGGGGCTTTATATGGTGTCTTGGAGTTAGATTTAAGAGAGCTTAATCTTAAGCCGGAGAACTATATTATTGAGATAATAGGTTCTATTGTAACTGGCAGCAGATATATAAAAAATATTGATCCGGCTGAAATAAATGTGCTTGTTCCACGTGATCAGATATCCGGGGATGGTATACAAGCCGGAAGTAAGATAACAGCTGTTGGAAATAATTATTTAATAATGGACAAGGGCGCAACCCTAACAAGCAGTGAAGAGTCGTTAAAAGTTTTTGGAACCCGCCTGATGATAGATGCAAATAAAGTCATAATTCCCGGTACCGTAGAGGCCAGACATTTGGCTGCATCAGCTATAAGTAGTAAGGCTGTTGATAGCAACAATAATAAAATCTCTGAAATAAATCTGGATACTGGAAAACAAGTTTTCAGAAGTGCAGATGGAACAGAAAAACTTATTCTTGATCCAGCAAATGGGATATTTGAATTTGCAGGAGATCTTAAAGCCGCCACAGGAACTTTCGCAGGGGAACTGAATGCCGCCACAGGAACTTTCGCAGGGGAACTAAACGCAGCGAGCGGTAGCTTTAAAGGCCATATAGAAGCTGAAAGTGGGAATTTTAAAGGACATTTAAAAACAGATGCAATAGAAACATATCCCAACAGCGGATCAGCAATTATTTTCACAGCAACTGAATTAAATAATCAGCGGCAAGCGTATAATTTTTATTATGATCTTGAGGGGGTAATAGGAGACGGCGGATATTCAAAAGCGTCTGTTAACCATCTTTCAAATGTAAGGTTTGTACGGAAAACTTTAATTGATTATATAGTCCCTTATGAGGGCCATTGTGATAGATATAGTATTATACTTTTTGATAGTGATTATGCTCTAGTAACCTCAGCCTATACTTTAACAAAACATGATTCCTCTATTCTGGTTGGGGGTCATGGTTTTGGCCAAACCACAACTATTAATATTTTGAGCGGAGGAGACGTTCTTCTCTTAAAAGATCTCCCGACTTCCCCAAGTGGATTAGTTCCAAATCAAGTTTATGTAGATGGTGGGGTATTGAAAATAGTTTAGTAAATAAGGAGAAGTGATATGACAAATTTAATTTTAACACCGATACATCATGTTACAATTGATACAGATTACACAATTAGTGATGCTGCCGGAAAGATAACACATGTTTATAATGAAGGTGATGCAGAAATAAATATAACAACCCCAGAGGGCGGAAGCTATTCTATTCAGGCAAAAGAGGTTAAAGAGTTCTTTTATGACGGAACAGAAACCATTGAGCTCTCTAAAAAAGGAGATCCGGGGGATCAAGGACCACAAGGACCACAAGGACCACAAGGACCGCAAGGACAGCAAGGCGATCCGGGACCACCACAGATTTATGAATATCCATTACAGGATATATCTACATCAAATAAGATAATAGACTTAAATCAATATTTATCAAGCGGAGCCCACCCAAAACCAGACGGTTGGAGAATCCATATTTCTTGGACAGGCGGTACAGGCCGTAATAACTTTTTTAATATAGAATCCTTACTTAATCTTAAAAATGCTTTCGTTGATAAACTTCCAACCACAGACCCGTCTATGGCGGCATGGGTTGGATACGGGAAAGGGAATTTAACCCTTATGAAAGACGAGGTTAACAGTAGATGGATAGTCGAAACTGAAGGCTTGTTTTCTGTAACAACCTCAGGGGATTTGACAGAGCGATTTTACACTGATGGCAGAATAGAGATCGAAAACACTCTTCTCGTTTCTTTTAATAACGATATCGTTGCAATTGAAGAATTTTATCATAACTATATATTTGGCGAGAGGTGTCTTTTTTGTCATCCTACAGGGCCTATTTCCGTAGTATTCCTTTTTTACAGGATAGGAAATGTTACGGAGACCTCAACACGAATGTATTTTATTATACCCAGAGGGGGTAATGTGACCCAGAGTCATAATGTAAAAGTCAAATTAGAGGCATCATGGGTAGCCCCGTAGGAGGATTAAATGAAAACAAATTTCAATGATGACAAAACAAGAACTGAAATAGACAAAATAATAAAGGATTATGCATGGACTTAGACAACGGAATGGAGCGGCTAATCCGAGAAGTAGCCGATATGAAGGCAGGGTTGGATTCCCTGACCACAATTTTTGCAGAAAAGTTTTCTTCTCTGGATAATAAGCTTTCTACGAGTATTGAAATGACAAGGACTCAAATTGAAAAAAAGCATGCAATTTTGGATAACCAGATATTAGGATTATCCGAACGGCTGGATGAAAAAATCCGTGAGCATGACGAGGCTATAAAAGAGTTAGAAAAGACCAATGTGGATACGGCAGGAAAGCGGCATGGGATTCACGTTCGTATTGATGAAATGAGAGAAAGCAAAATTGAGCCGTTAGAAGACAGGGTCTCTAAAACTGAATTATGGTTAAAACTTCTGTCCTCGATACTTGGGGTTTTAGGCACCGCAACGGTATGGACTATTTTGGAGCACCTATTGAAGAGGTGAAAAACGACATTCGTGTCGTTTTTGAGAGGTGTGGAGTGATAACAGTCAGATTTGCACATTTAATGGAGAAGCCTCATTTTAAAGTTGGTCAAACAATTTCTAACGGTCAGGTTATAGGCATAATGGGCGATACTGGTGCGTCAAACCTTGCTCATTTACACATAGATAATGCCCTTGGGTGTATTCGTAAGCCGTGGAAACTTCGGGATGTAGAACTGGGATTGATACATCCAGACCCTAGGGAGCTAAATTGGCACATCGATGAGGGCATGATGGATAAAATCAAAGTAACCACCCATTACTGCGACTATGATTATATGAGAGAGAGGGGGAAGTTACACTTTGGTTATGACTGTTCTTCAACAGCCAAATGGCCGGTAAAGATTCGGTGGAACAGAAGTTATAAGGGAACAGTTGTTTATAACGATTATGACGAGGCTTACGGAAATTGTATAATGATAGCTTATGAGAGGCGAAAATGAGTTGGTTGAGCGATTTAATAGGTAATGGTGCGGGAAGCATCATAGACTCTATCACTGATGGTGTTGACAAGTTTATAACCACCGATGAAGAGAGGGCAGAACTTGAATTAAAGAAACAGCAGATGCGGTTGAGGATTCAGGAACTGCAGATAGAGGCCGAACGGGAGTATTTCAAGGACAGAGAAAGTGCCCGAAGGATGCAGTCAGAAACTGACAGTAAAATCCCCGGGGCACTAACTTTAATTTTTTCTGTTTCTTTCTTTGGTTTAATTGTGTTTCTTCTATTATTGCTTTTTAAAAAGATTGATACGGAGATCCCGAATTACATTGTTGCATTAATATCTTCTATCTTTGGTTCTGTTGCCACAATAATGACCCAGATAATAAGTTTTTACTTTGGCTCAAGCAAAGGTGGTGAGGATTCCGGCAGGGCTATAAGCAATTCTTTTAAGGTTGCAGCAAGTCAGGGGGTTAAGAGATGAGGAAAGAAGATCTTAAAATTCGTGAGGGCGACACAACAGAAATAACAAGTATTGTCCCTGGAGAATTTGTTGGCGGTAAAGTGTCACTGCTTGTTTTGTTAAGTGTAGATGAAGGAATCTTAAAAGAAATAGATCCCGCCCCTGCAAAAGTGGCATTTACGCTTGAAGAGAATGATACTGTTACAAGGATAGGCAAATACAAGTATGAGATTCGAGCAACAAAAGGTGATGATGCGTTAGTTTTGGTCCAGGGGTGTTTAACCGTTGAGGATAGTATCATTGTAAGAACAGATCTTACTCCTTCAGATCCTGTTGCTATTATTGTTGGCGGAAGTGGAGGATCTGGATCAATAGATGGCGGAAATGCATCATCAACCTATACAAAACATGACTATATAGATGGAGGGAATGCAAATGGCTAAAGTAATTCAATCTAGGGGAGATACTGCAGTTAATTGGAGTTCAATTAATCCCGTTTTACATGATAGGGAAATTGGAATAGAGACTGATACAAGAAAGTTCAAGATTGGTAACGGAACATTAGCTTGGAATGATCTTGGTTATGCTGTAGGAGCTGGGGGAAGCGGTTCTTATGATGATACAGCTATTACAGGAAGAGTTACTGATCTTGAAAATGGAACAACTCCTGCTGGAAATGCTAATCAACTCGGAGGGAATGCACCAAGTCATTATGCAACTGCTTCTGACCTTGCAACTAAAGAAGATGCTCTTCCAGCCACTCCTGCAGACCCTGCTAATAAAGTTCTTAATGGTAATAGGCAGTGGGCAGATATGCCAGCAGGCAGTCAGCCTTATGATGATACACAGGTGAAAGCAGATATACAGGCAAACGCAGACGCTATTGCCTTGAAAGAAGATTCCTTGCCAGCAACACCACCGAACCCAGAGTATAAAGTTTTAGACGGGAATAAAACTTGGGTTGATATGCCTTCCTTAGAAGAGCCACCTTTACCGGTTAACATGAATAAAAATGAGTACGGAACTAACCCAACCTATGTTGCAAGGCAAAACAGTGCTCCTTCAAGACCAAAGGTTAGTTTTCAACTTTCTGAAAGTCCTGTTGCAGACATACTCCCCTTTATGCGAAAAATAGAACAAGTAGAACCAGTAGGCTCTTCTTGTGCAAATTCCACAAATATACCAGAGCTTATTGAAAACACTCTCAATAGAGTTAGCTTCGGTTTTTGGATAAAAGATGATGGACTTGAACCTATCTTTTCAAATGGTGATATAGAGTTTTGGCTCTATAGCGGTGGAAGATATTTACGGACAAGATTTGATTTACTCACCGCAATATCTTCTGTAGGAGTATCAGTGCCTGTTACTTTTGATATAGCAGGAACAAATGATTACTGGGACTCTGCTGAATCTTCTGTTTCTTGTCTTCATAAAGAAAAAGGATGGACATATTTAAAGATTGATTGGTTTAATCTTGTTTGGCAATCAGGATATGTACCTGCTAACAACTTTAGATTTTATATGATATTTAATAGGGTTAGACAACACATGTTAGGTAATCCTATTTTTATCTCTAACTTTACAATACTTTTTAATGATGAGATTACAACGGGTTATTCAAGATACCCTGATGGAGGAACAGTAACACAGAAAAAGTTAGGGGATGAAGAAGATATGGGATTTCCTGTAGGAACTCTTAAAGTTGTTATTGATAAAGCAAGAAACGCAGGAAAGGAGCCATTAAACACTAATGATGAGTATGATATACTTATAAGAACCAAACACGATGCTTTTAAAGAAATTGTTAGAGCTTATCAGCTCTGGCATCCAGACTCCAGAAATAATACAATAAATCCGAGAGGAATTAGACTTTGTGGTTTTTCTGCTCCGTTCATAACAGGAACCTATATAAGTGCTACAGGGGATGAAGGCTGCCCAGTGGTATTTAATCAAGGCTATATTGGAGGAAACCATGGACACTCAGGCTGCAGAAGAGTAACTTTAACAAACCATGGAAAGACTTACGCAGATATTGGCTCTGAATGGCATGATTCAGACAACCATAGCTGGTGGATTGTTGCTATTCTTGATGACAATAATTTCTGGATGCTTGGAGAGAATATTCTCACACCACCGTTCTATCAGCTAAGAACTGACATGAATGGCACAACATTAACCCATGTTACTGGTGCTGTAAACACAAGCACCATGAATGGTGTTAGTATAAACTCTGACCAGATGCTACCAGCAGTTAGACATGTTGAGAAAAAAGCTATGCTCGATGGTAGGCAGTTAGAAGCAGATGGAACTTACATTGGTAAAGTTTTTGATATTATTGAAACTTACGATATAATAAACCCTGCTGAAATAGCAAGCTGGCTTATTTCAAATAGACCAGCAGGCGGTTATACAGAAAATCCTGTTCTAAATCAGACAAGTGCTGTTGTACGGATAACTAATATTTATAGGTTTTTACCTGACGGCACACTTACTGTTATACTTGATTTTTGGAATTATATTGATGTTAACTTTGAGTTTTTAGGAATCACTCAAGTTAGAAGAACACTACGTTCTTTAGGTGGAGCAGATGAAAGATATATTCCAAAAACTCTACCTTTTAATGAGAATGGTGTTGATTATGATTTTAGAATACCTTACGACCTAAATGGAGCCTTACCAAACAAGTACTTTGACACTACTACTTGGGAGTATTCAGACAATCCACCAAACAGAGATATTGATTATATGCGTGATAGCTCAGGCAATAGAGTTTTTGGTCTTGCAGTAGGTTATCTTCCGACTGGAGAACACGGGAAAAACAGAGATACAAGAACAGACACTGCTTATTACATGGCATCAAGTAAAAAAAGGTATCCACGCTTTATAAACGATACATGGAAAGACCCACTTCCTGCTGGAAACTCAATACAGGGTGTTGCATACAGAAAACCTTTTAAGATTACAAACCACGACTTTCCATCCTATGAAGTGTTTACAAAAAATAAGGCATATATCTTTATCGATTGTTTTGCAGAGGGTTCCGCAACAATAAAGGTAAGTGATGCACTCTACGGAAAAGAATATACAGTCTTAGAAAAGTCTGACAATGTAAATGTGGTCGGAGATGTGGTAACAGCAGGAGGAATAAAGGTAACTTCTTCTGCAAGAACACCCCAGACAGGCTTTATAGTCCTTGAAGTGGATCTTTAATTATATTTATTTTACAACAATGTAGCGCTTTCCACCTACCCGCTGAATTTCAGTGTTTAGTTTTATTTGATGGACTGCAGTTACGGCATAAACATTTATTTTATCAGGTAAATAAACATCTATTTCAACTGTTGAGTCTGACGCAACAGTTGTTGTATCAAATAAATTATTTATCTCAGAGACTATAGCATTTTGGGTAGTCATATTAAAGATAGTATATTTTACAGGGATAGCATCTTGAATGGTATAAAGGCCATCATCATAGCTCATCGTGACTCTTGTAATTTTAGCTAATCTTGCTTTACCATATTTAACTTGGTTGTCATAAAACTTGAAATTTATTTTTTCACCCGGCGAGATTGTTATGATTTTAGTCGATATTATCCCGTCATCTTCATAATATCCTGGTATTAATACCTCAACGTTAACAGATGAATTATTTATAATCGATTTTTCAATAGTCTTGGGGGCAAAAAGATTACATCCCACAAGAAGGATACTAAGTAAGCCAATAAAAATAACTTTTTTCATAACTTCCTCCACATTTTAATTATACCTTCAATATAGATATAAGTAAAGACTGTGGTTGATTTATGGTTGATTACTTTATCTTTTTAAAAGTAGTTTTAAGTAATTTTCTTTTGACAATTTGTACATAATTATTTATAATATAACAAAATAACTTCTTGGGGTAGTAAGTTTCCTACCCCATTCTGGCTTGAA
>PDWJ01001043.1_pt1 | contig 36219 bp, 22 predicted proteins | sample 1430881 | NCBI WGS metagenome assembly PDWJ01 (sample SAMN01162460, study PRJNA174530) | Oral metagenome, whole genome shotgun sequencing project. | biome: Marine environment; feature: Marine mammal; material: Swab sample of the gingival sulcus; isolation source: swab sample of gingival sulcus...
TGCAACGAAAGATTGTAACGGACCCAGAAGATGATGACAGGGTCAAAATAAGTGCCGTTCCCAATCGTGTGAAACGCGTTTTTCAAACCAATACAGAAGAGTTTTTACTTCGAGGGACACATGCGCGACTGCTTCGTACAGAGGAAGGTACGCGAATTCATATTCCTGCAAATGCATTTGTAAACACCATTACGGGAGACGATGTAGATGGTGATGTGGTTGTGACGTTCGATGAGTACCACACGCAAGGAGAAATTCTAGCAAGCGGCATTCCAATGAAGTACACAACTCCTGAGGGAAATACAGTTGATTTCGAAAGCGCTGGGATGTTTGAAATTCGAGCATTTCAAGAAGGAACTGAACTGGAGTTGGCACCTGGAAAGGAAATCGAAATTGAATTGGCTACGGATGCAGGAGGAACTTTCGAGTTTTATGCATTTGATGAAGGAAACGAGAACTGGATCTTGAAAGATACAGCGTGTGACCCTATTCCGAATCCATATATTGCGAAGCAACGAATGGAACTAGAGCGTTTGGATGATGAAATGCCGGAAACGCCGAAGAAATTAATTGAGTATAAAAAAGGAGATCCACTGTTTGATGTAAAGCGTTATGGTAGCGACGATGAGGCAATGGACGCGTTGAACGGTGTGTTCTGGATGTTTACAGGAGATTCTACACAAGTGGATCCATCGAAAGATAATGTTACGTTCAATAAACAGTACCGATTTGTTGAGTTGAAGCCTGTCGATAGTTCCGACGTACGCGAGTACAACATCGTATTTCGAGATGGTCAGGAGGAGGTCGTCGTTCGTGCAGCTCCTATTTTTCAAGGGAAATTGTTGACGCGTGAGAACGATCGAATGGCGCGTATCCTCGATCAAATTGAATATGCATTGCGGTCGAAAGCTGAAATCGAGAAGCAATTGGAACAGGAGAAATCACTCATGCGCATGATGAACATCGATGGAATGGGAATCTACAATTACGACATTCAAATGAAAGACCCCAATGCGATAAGCTTTATTGCCGAGTTTACTTTTGACGGCAAACCACTTGATGAAGGTTTCGCTGTTTACATACTTCCAAGAGAAAAGCGCTGTGTGATCAAGTATGGTCCGCTGACTATCGAACAATTTATGATCAATCCTTTTGAAACGAATCGGATTTTAGCTGTTTCTCCCGAAAATGATTCTGTTTATACCATGTCTTCTCAGGAAATAAAAACATTAGGACTAATCAGGCGAAAACCAGGAAGCAAGGTGGTGTTTGACCTCAAACGGCATGGTGAACCCGTAAAAAGGGCACAAGAAGTAGACGATTTGCTCGCAACCCTATGAGTAAAATATTAGTTGCTTTCTTTTGCCTACTGTCGTTTTTTGGAGCAAGTCAGTGGGATGTTGTAGCCTCTGAAGGAGATTCCTTTTTGCTTGAGCCCGATTATGTTCCGATTGAAATTAATGGTCAATTGGTTTGGTACGACGTTATGAATCAGCGGGCATCCGACTCCATTCGAATTACAGACCTCGTTCAGCCAACATCTGGATATAACTCGGCATTCATTCTAAAAAACGACTCGCTTTGGGGAATGCTAAATGGTTATGGCGAAGTGGAATTGCCGTTTGCTTATGACTCCATTATCAAGTACAATAATTTTACGCTAGTACTTCAAAATGGCAATTGGAGTTTCCGAAAACCGGGATACATCTTTAATGATGGTCCGAACCAAACGGACTATTTGAGCACAGAGGAAATAGAAGATAAATGGGTGTCCATTTCTTTTGATTCCATTTATTTCAACGGAACAGAGTTATATCTGTTTGATAATGAAAAAACGGGGATGATCCTCGAAAATGGTACAATCATTCCGACTAAGTACGACGGTATTCAACGCCTACATTCTGAATTATGGGGACGCTATAGCTCATTTCTTTTGACACTTTCTGGAGATTATTACAACCTACTCGATGAAAAGGGAAATAAGTTATTACCCGAAGGAGTTTGTGATCTTCGCGCTACAGAAGACGGCGTATGTGAGTTTTTGAGAGGTGATAATCCTGAATACTACATTCCGTACACGAGAACATTTGTTAAACCCAACGGACGCGATATTATTTTTTACAGAGATCTTGGCTATAAAATTTACAGCGAACATAAATCGAAAAGTGAGCTTTATTTAAGCAATGGCGAAGTCTTAAAAGGAACATTTGATGATTATTTTCTCTTGGGAGATGGAACTTTTAAAGTGGTTCGGAGAGGAAATAAAGTGGGACTTTCCCGAGACGGAAAAACAGTGATTGGAGCACTCAAATATGATCAAGTAAATTTGGTTTCCGATTATTTCGTTGAAGGAAGTAGACTGTTTCGCTATTATCATGGAGACTCATGTGGACTGATGAATGAAGCAGGAAGTGAGCTGTTCAAGGCAAAGTATGCCAATATTTTGGGAACGGGACACAGTGACCGATTCATTGTGTTAGATAATGAGCTTGGGGGAGTTGTAAACCGAAAAGGGCAGTTGATTATCCCCATAAAATACGATCATATCTATTTCGATCGTCAAACTAAATTGTTTGTCGTGCGGAAAAATGATCGCATCGGATTGTTTGATTTCAATGGAGAACAAATAACACCCATTGAGTATTCTCGCTACAGCCTTCTCGAGGATTTTCCAGGTGATTATTTGGCGGTTCTGAAAAAGAGCGACTTGTTCTTTTTTGTTCAAAAGGGAAAGGTGCTGGCATCAGAGGGGTTTGGTCATTTCAATTATCATGATGGAGTGTTAAAAGCGTATGGTGAAGAAACAATTTCTGTCTTCTTGTTCGATGATAAAGGAAAATTAGAAGCACGTGAAGAATATCCACACTACAAGAAAGCAGTGGTGCGGAGTGATCGTTACTTATGGGAATGGGAGGCCTTGGGAGACTGGTTGTATTCCGAATTAGAGGAGAATCAGCAAGCTGGATATTTCGGATTGCGTTATTATACCAAGCGTGGATTTGGTGTTGAACCTCAATATCGAACGGTGATACTAGACGGGTTCGTGAATTACCTGGCCGAGGTTGACGATGCTCCTACTAAAAGCCATTCGATTGCCGAAATAGTTCCTACAGAGCTCGTGAAAGGCTTTCATTATTTAAAAACGGGTTCGGGAAAAACAGATGGTCAACTCATTTTTAACTCCGAAGTAGTGATCATTGATTACGGTAGCAGCGATCGCTTTTTGCATCATTATTCTGACGGAACCCAATATCAGGTCGACTCAGAGGGAAATGTTGGTATTTCGATTGACCTCACCAACGAATACCTTTATTCGGACCAAGCTTCAATTGAGGATTTCTGGGCAATTAATAGTGAATACCGAAGGTATTTCATAGGAGATTCAGTGGAATTGTGCTCCATTGATTCGGCAGATATATCGCTTCAGGCGTATTTCAACTATTGGACGGCAACTTCGACCTGTCGTTTTTCTTCTCAGGTAATGAAAACATTGATGAACCCGAGCTTAGGTGTACGCTTCGTGAATAAAAAGATAGGGATCATTAACGCGTCTATTTTTGGAATTCGAAAAGACTTCCTTTCGTACAAAACGATGAATTATTTCGACGAGTATCACTACATATTGTCTGATATTTTCTTCGAAAAACCCGTAGATAGTCGTGTTGGTAGCTTAAAATCAAGGATAGTAGCAAATCCACGCGATAAGATTTTTCCCATTGAAGATGTACTTGAAGCTACATCAGCGGAAGGTAGATTTGGTGATTACATCGTTGCCACAATGAAAACCGATCAATTGGCGAAAATTCATGTGGATTATCCGAACTACTTCTTTATGCAAGATACGCTGAATTTGAGCTACAACGGCGGGCGTGTTACGCGAAAAGTGGATTTGAATTTGGTTGTTTTGGTATCGCCCAATGGAAATAGACTGACGGAACCTTGTTTGGCCATTCGCTATTTGAATAATGAATGTTTCGGACTTCTGCAGAAGGATGGGTTGAAATTGGTTGATAAGAACGGTAAATTTCTAAGTGATTCGACATTTCAAACCATTGAAGAATTCAAAGATGGTCGTGCCCAATGTACGTTCGCAAGTGGATCGGCAATCATACTGAATCCAAAAGGAGAGAAGTTAGCTCCATTGCCTGAGCCGCGCATATCTCTAGATGCGAATCACTATTACTACAAAAGTGATACAAGAACTATTTTCCATGAACCATCTGGACGAAGTGATCAAGCGCAGAAAGGTGAGAAGTACCTATCAGGCTTTTTCCTTGCTAAAAGCAACGGGATTTCAATGGTTCGACCTTTCGGCTCTTCGGAAACGATTAAAGTAAAATCCGACGGTGCATTGAAATCCTTCGGGAATCAGCTTTACTACGTAAAAGGAAAACATGTATACGCGATTGATTCCGGTCTGAAGATTTCGAAATTTAAGAAGGTCGATAAGTTGAAGTTGGTCACACCAGAAATCGCTTGGCTTCAAGGGAAAAAGGATGTGCTGATTGATAAGGAATGGAATACGATTCATGTGTTAGGAGAAAATGATCGCTTCGAACTTCGCGATGGCGACTTGATTGTTTTTGAGGACGATTCAACCTTTCAGAATTACGGCGGTTTCAAAAAGGAAGAGGAACGCTTGGATGAACCTGTGGCGACGACAGAAGTCAAGTTGATGAAGAACGGAAAGTATGGTGCGATGCTTGGCGATTCAATCGTTTTACGTGCAGAATATGATTGGTTGTCGAAGATCAATGAAAGGGAATTTTTCACGAAAATCAATTCAGAAAAACGGCTATACGATGCTATCCTAGAGCGAATTGGTGATCAGCCCTTTGATGATTATATCGAAACGGATTATGGAAACTTCGTCTTCTCGCGGAATGGACAATCGTTTCTTGTTACTGAAGATCGAAAGCGGTGCATGCTAATCACACTGGAATAGCTTTGTTTCTATAGTTGGATTTATCCTTTCTTATCTAACACATAAATCCAATTATAATTCCTTAAACTGGATTTTTCTCGTATATTTATATAGATAAATCCAACTATAAATGATCGGACGAAGCAAAGAACAAAAAACGCTCACCTTACTCTTAAAACGAGAAAAGTCTTCTTTTGTAGCGGTAACAGGACGAAGAAGGGTAGGAAAGACCTTTTTAATTGATGATTTCTTTCAAGATCATCTTTGTTTCAGGATTACGGGAATTCAGAACGGAACCTTCGAAGAACAGTTAGTAAATTTTCATCATCGTTTAAACCATTCTGTCGGACAAAACAAAAAGAAAGCGGAAGGTTTGGATGCAAATCCACCCGAAAATTGGCAAGAAGCCTTTCAGCGTTTGCGTAGCTATTTGGACTCGTTAAGTTCACGGAAAAAGAAGGTTATCTTCATGGATGAACTTCCTTGGATGGCAACACCTCGATCAAACATGTTGCAGCATTTGGCTCATTTGTGGAACGATTACCTCTCGAAGAAAAAGCATTTTATTTTAGTGGTGTGTGGTTCAGCGAGTTCATGGTTAACTGCAAAAGTGCTCAATGACCCAGGTGGATTGCATAATCGCGTTAGTGACCATATCAACCTACATCCATTTACGCTCAAGGAGACAAAAGCATTTTTAGAACATAAGGGAATCCGCTTAAGTCATCAGGAAATTGCAAAAATCTACATGACTTTTGGAGGTGTTCCGTACTATCTCGAGCAAATTCGAAGAGGAGAAAACGCCACGGTGGCCATCGAACGTATCTGTTTTTCGAACGAAGGAATGCTCAAAAATGAATACGGAAATTTATACAAAGCACTTTTCCGAAATCCGGAGTATCACGAGTCTGTGGTGGAAGTGCTCGCATCCAAATCATCTGGACTCACGCGTAAGGAGATCATTCAGCAAAGTAAACTCAAAGCAGGAGGTGCCTATGATCGCACAATGAATGATTTACTCATGTCTGGATTTATCTCGGAATTTCTTCCTTATGGTAAAAAGAAACGAGGTGTTTTATATCGTTTGAATGATGAATTTTCAATTTTTTATCATCGTTTCATGAAAACGAATAGATCGTATTCAAAAGGAATTTGGGCACAATTATCTGCCAGTCAATCGTATAAAATATGGACAGGCTATGCCTTTGAAAGTGTATGCATGAAACACATCGATGAAATTAAAAATGCATTGGGAATTTCCGCTGTTTACACGGAAGTGTCAGGTTTTCGGGTAGAGGGAAACACCTATGAAAAAGGATTTCAGATTGATTTAGTGCTCGATCGGAAAGATGATGTGATTCATTTATTTGAAATCAAATACTATGCAGCTTCTTTCAAAATTGACAAAGATTACGCGCGGAATCTAACGGAACGAAAACAACGTTTTATCGAACATACAGGAACAAAAAAGCACGTATTTACTTCGTTTATCACCAATCATGGAATCAAAGAAAATGCCTTTTCTCACGAAGTGGTCGACAGCGAATTGATTCTGGACAATTTTTTTGAATAGTTCGTTCCGCTTTACATAAATCAGGTATTTCTGCGTGTTGACGAGCAGTCCGTTTACATTAATTTCACGAGAACTACTGATTCTGTCCAGTAAACTCGGCAGAAGGAGTGATCCGAAAATCCTAAAGAGTAGGAAGTAAACCACTAAGCAATGACTGCACAAAACTCATCAAGAACATCATTAGGATGGCTACCGAAAGATCTATCTATTATTGAAGCCTGGGTCGAAGCGCTTCGGGCTGCTGCGAAAAAGAATAAACGTCCATTAATTGAACCCATCAAGGAGTTTCGCCAAATGGTATACAGTACTCCTAGCATGTATGCGAGTTTTCAAGGGATGTTTGCTGAAGCACATCGTTTGAAGAAAAGAACGCCGTTAGCATGGGAAAGCGAGCCAATCAACTTCGAAGAGTTTTTGGTATTACTGAATGAAATCATGAATACCGCTCCTAAAGCTTATCAATCCGGGCGTGGTGCCGATCAGGAACCAGCAGGAATGATTGGTTTTCCCATTAATGCTTTACTGGCGTGGCCCATGGCGACAGACTACGGATACAACGTTTTTTCCAATTCACTAGTGAATCAACAATTGAAAAAAATTCTTCAGTATTGGTCCAGTTACCTCGTATCTGAGGATTCGCGTTACGTGCTTGTTGAAGGAGACCCAGCGCAGAATGTGATTCCGTGGCTGAGCGAAAAAGCACAAACGGAAATGATCAATGTCGCCGCAGGAGCATTGGGATATGAAGGAAATCCTGTAACGACAGACACACCATTCGACCAAATTTTTAAATGCAATCCAGACGCAGATAAATATTATGGATTCAAGAGCTGGGACGATTTCTTTACACGAGAATTCGTAAAGGAAGCTCGTCCTGTAACCGAACCAGAAAATGATGATGTGATTGTGAATGCATGCGAATCGGCACCACTGGGAGTAAGACATGACGTTGCGTTGACCAGTAAATTCTGGCTAAAAGGACAAGAATATTCCTTGGAAAACATGATGAACTTTGATGAATTGGCATCACAATTTGAAGGAGGAACGGTATATCAGGCATTTTTGAGCGCTTTGAGTTATCACCGCTGGCACTGTCCAGTTCGCGGAAAAATTGTGAAGGCTTACGTCGTGAATGGATCGTATTACCTCGAAAATTCGAGTCAAGGTTTTTACAACTCAGATCATGAACCTGATCCGTCGGCACCGAACAATTCTCAACAGTTTCTTACGGCGGTTGCCACGCGCGCGCTGATTTTCATCGAGCCAGATAATAAAGATATTGGTTTGATGTGTGTCATGCCTGTAGGGATGGCGGAAGTGTCCAGTTGCGAAATCACAGTGAAAGAAGGAGATAAAGTGGAGAAGGGGCAAGAGCTCGGAATGTTCCACTTTGGCGGATCTACCCACTGTTTGATTTTTGGACCGCAAGCCAAACTCAACTTCGAGTACTACGAGAACATGGGCTTGGATGCTGAAAACAATATCTGTATTAACACGAAAATTGCCGAGGTAAGGAGGTGATTACCGTATAAAAACAAATAAGTGATTGAATCTGAATGGGCTGTCTCTAGCGTTGAGGCAGCCTTTCTCCTTGTTAAGTTAAAGGTTATATCCTTCGAAAATACGTTTAATCTTCTTTATTAAGCCCTTGAAAGATAGACGTTGTCGCTTAAGCTTCCCAGCTTTTACACTTTTTTGGTTTGATGATGTATCAATCTTTATTTATAATTGCGAATAGTTAGATTCTACTTGTAATCACACGTTTGGTTTATTTTACTTACCACAATTACTTAACCTTATGCACTTTTCAAAGAAGACCAAAGTCCTCGTGATACTAGTCATTTTGGGACTGATCACGTTTGCCGCTATTTATTTCTATCAAGATTATCAACATCAACAGGTAAAAGAGCTCAAGCAAGCTTTTGAAACGAAGATTGAACAAGCAGAAGAGTATCGAAATATCCAATTGGACACAGCGCAGATTTATGCCGAGGAGGCTTATAACTTGGTGAAGGAAGAATCTGGGTTAGAGTATGAGAAGAATATCGCTCTATTGACGCTTTCTGGAATTGATTTTTTGAGAAAGGGAGCGAGTGATGAGTTGTACGAGAGAGTTGAGAAATGTGAAGATTGGTTTAAGAGTAAAAAGTACTATAGAGAAGCAGTACGTTCGTGTTATCTAAGGATTGAAATTAAGGAGTTCATAGCGGGTTGGAACAATACAGTAGTAGATGTTGATGAGTTAATGGAGTTGGCGAAACTGTCTGGAGATGAACGCAATTTATCCCTGGCTTACTACACCAGAATGGATTACAGAGATTACATGAGAGATTGGAGTGATGATGTATACCTATTAGATTCAGCACGTGTTCTCGCAAGTAGCGAAAAGGATCAGGAATTACTTGCTAAAATACGGTTAATGAGTGTGTTGCCCGTAAATGGAACGCCCGCATCTCATGATAGTGCCTTTTTAAGTTTAGATGACGCGTTAAGATTAAAGCTTCCAAGTCTGGAGTGTGAGGTATATCGCACACTGGGCATGCAGTTTGCTCCAATTCGCAAAATTGATAGTTCGTTGTTCTACTTAGATCAGGGAATTTCTTGTGCACAAAAATGGGGAAGTAAAAATCATGAAATGCTATTGTATCAACAAAAGGTTCGTACTTTTTTGTACGCTGCCGAATACGATTCGATGTTGGTTACAGGTAAAATTGCATTAAGACTCGCTAAACAAACTAACCACAGGGAGAAAGAGCGAATTCTTTCGAAAGAAATGGGAATTGCTTGGATCAATAAAGGTGAGTACAATAAAGGGATTGATTATATCTTCCATGCTCTTGAATTAGCGAAGCAGAATGGCGATGAAGATGGTATCTACAGAACACAGTTTTTTCTGATAAATTTTTTATTGAAATCGAAACGGTTAGATGAAGCAGAGGAGATAATCTCCCAAATGTTTGAGTGGGCTAATGCAAGGGAGAAAAGTTATGCAAATGAGAACATCCTTGGTAATGTATATTTTTCGAAAGGTTCCTTGTTTGAGGCTAAGGGAGATTTAGATAGTGCTTTGTATTCATATCGAGAAGGTGCAAGAGTTTTAAAAGGTCATTCAAGTGGAGATAGAATTTTGAACGATTTCAGAATACTATCAGTATTGATTGATTCTGAAAAGTTCGACGAGGCAAAAAAACAATACGAATTTATTTCTAAAACGTATAATAATGATTTCCTCTTGTCAAGATATAACAATTTCGAATACCTTGAAGGTAGGTTGATGTACAATCTTGGTAATTATGACGTTGCACTTTCCTTGTTAGAGAAATACTTGAGCCGCACATCAGAAAAGCAATATGAATTCAACGCGAAAGTATGTTTCATTTTAGCAGATATCTATGAAATGAAGGGCCAATTGAAGAGGGCAATGGAGTATAACAAGAAAGGGGTTAAGTATACCGAAGAGTCTTACAGAAGCGAAGATGAACTGAAACTAGAACGATTGCAATCTAAGTACGAATTATCCCAAAAAGAATCAGAGATTCAGAAACTCCATATTGAAGGTTTAGAGCAAAAGAATGATCTAGAGATAAAAGAAAACAAATTAGAAACGAGAAGATTATACATCATCTTCCTTGTTGTTTCAATCGTGTTGTTGGGCGTAATTGTTTTGTCTGTTTCACGTCGAGCAAAAGACGCACTACTAAAGAAAGAACTTGAAAGAAAAGCATTAGAAAACCAACGAGAAATCGAAAGATTAAAGGCAGAGGAATCCAAACGGTCTATCGAGTTAAAAAATCAATTATTCGCCAATATTTCCCACGAGTTTAGAACTCCACTGACCTTAATCAATGCTCCTGTAGAAGAGTTAATGGATAGTGTCGACGAGGAAAACAAACAGTCCCTTGAAGTCATCAAGCGAAATGCGAATCACCTCCTTGAAATGGTAGATGAGATTCTCGAACTATCGCGATTAGATGCCGGAGAAGCAGTATTATCAAAAAAGGCCTTCAGTTTAGATTCGTTCATTCAGAAGTTGCAATTTAATTTCGAGCCTATTTTGAAACAGAAAGATATTGAACTGAAATCCAATCTTCCTGAAAAGCAATACATAGTTACTGGAGACGATTACCGCTTAAAAATGGTACTCAATAATCTCTTGAAAAACGCCTTCCATCACACGCAAAAAAATGGTAAGATTTCTTTGAATGTTGAGTTGAAGGAGTCAGAAAGTCAATTGAAAATTAGCATCTTTAATTCGGGAGAAAATATAGATGATCAATTCCTTCCATTCATTTTTGATCGATATGCTCGCTCGAATGAACAGGATTATTCTGGTTACGGAATTGGTTTGTCGTTCTGTAAGAAAATTATCGAGTTGCACGATGGAACTATTTCCGCGGAAAACGTGGATGGAGGAGTGTTGCTTTCACTTGCTTTCCCGACATCCTATGAAACGGGTCAACCAATTATTGTAGAGGAATCAGTGCATTTCCCCGAGTTGAAGGAAGTCGAAATGGGTATTCAGGAAGGACACACACTTTTGATCGTAGAGGATAACCTCGAAGTACAAAACTTGCTCCAAGGGATGCTTTCGAGCCAATACCAAATACTGCTTGCAGATGATGGAGAAGAGGGGATTGCTCTGGCGAAGGAACAACAGCCTGATTTGATCATAAGCGATATCATGATGCCCAAAGTGGACGGAACAGAGCTAACGAAAACGCTGAAGGAGGAATTTGCTACTTCGCACATTCCGATTATCCTACTAACGGCCAAATCTGCAGGACATGATAAAATTGCAGGGCTTGAGGTCGGAGCGGACGACTACCTCACGAAGCCATTTAGCCCTAAGGAGCTCAGGATTCGCGTTAAGAATCTCATCGAGCAACGCGAAAAATTAAAAAAACGTTTTTCGAAGAATGTCTTTTTGATGCCCGAAGAAATCACTTCCACTTCCTTAGACCAGGAATTCTTGAAGAAGGCAACCAAGATAGTGGAAGAAAATATGGAGAATTCCGAATTCAATGTGGAGAAATTCTGCAGGGCGCTTGCACTCAATAGAAACAGTGTCCATCAAAAACTCAAATCTCTGACGGGGAATAGTGCTTCGCAATTCATTAAATCTGTCAAGTTGAAAAAAGCGGCCACTTTATTAGCAGATGAACGCATCTCGATAATTGAAGTTTCAGAATTGTCTGGGTTCAATAATCGGCAGGCTTTTTACAAGGCGTTTAAGGAGCAGTTTGAGATGACGCCAACTGATTTTCGTAAAAGTATCTTAGAGAAAGAGTGATTTTTAATAAATTGTTTATGTATTTAAGGTGTTGAAAATTAGATTTTTATGATGTTTGTTTAAGAAGAAATGACATTTGTTGACATGGTTTAAGTCCTTTTTGAAGATATTTGAAGTATGTCTAGAGATGGTTCATGGAACGAACCATTTCAAGTTGGCCTTCGATACTTAACCACTGTTCATTTTACTCCAGTTGTGAAGAAGGCATAACACACTATTAAAAGTTGATTATGCTTCAAAAGATTAGAAACCACTTTGTTACTAAATGGGTAGCTATTGGGATGGTTGGACCGATAAATTAGACGATAGCATTCTCATTGGATTAGGAGGAACTGTAATAGCATCTGGTAGCTGATACCCCGCTGCGCAGCATTTGCAATACTTAGCGATACAACAAACAATTGAATTTATACACACAGTTTTGACTACTCAAGAAATTGAACGAACCATTATTTAATACATAAAATAACCAATATGAAAAAACACGTATTCATACCAGTAGCAATGTTGTTCTTAGCACAATATTCATTTACACAAAGTACCATTCGTACTGAAACCACAGGAATCGTATTTGGTTCAGGCACTGAAGACATGCATATTCAACACCTGGGACAAGACGTTTCTATTTACTTCAGGAACGGTACATCGTCATCAGGAGGGGCACATTTACAATTGAATAGTTCAGGTGAACTCGAACTTACACATCGAGCATCTGCTCCCTTGTTGTTTAAAACGGCAGGAAATGAACGAATGAGAATTGATCCAATTGGTCATATAGGAATTGGGCAATCGAACCCAACGGCACGGATTGATTTGGAGTTTTCGTCCTCAAACTACGCAGAAGCAGGTGCACGGATTACAGCGCCACAAATGTTCAGTGCGTCACAAACACTGCCATTGATTTCGGACCCTGATTTAGTTGTGATTCGAAGAAGATCAGGAACCGCGTTTAAACCTTACATGCATGTAAAGTCAAATGGCTTAGTGGGGATCGGGACAGAGACACCAGATGCGCATTTCCATATAGTAGATGATAATGGAACAGATGTAGACGCGCATATTGAAGGATTCACTCTAATTGATGGTAGTCAGGCCTCGTTATTACTTGGTTCGGAAACAGGAGCATCTCATGGAGAGTGGGGAATCGAACACAATGCAAGTGCTGGAGGACTCAATTTCTGGAAGCCTTTCGGAGCCACAACAGGAGGGGGGAATTACCACTTGTTCATCAAAGACAATGGAAAGGTGAGTATTGGACTCGACCCAACACTCGCTTCAACGTTTAACGGAAGTTATAAGCTGTACGTGGCCGACGGAATCATGACCGAAAAAGTACGCGTAGCCATCAAAACATCAGCAGATTGGATGGATGTGGTGTTTGAAGATTCGTACGATTTAATGCCGCTTGATGAAGTAGAACAATTCATCGATGAAAACAAGCATTTACCTGGTGTTCCTTCAGCAGACGATGTTGTAAGCGAAGGGATTGATATTGCTGAAATGGATGCAACACTACTCAAGAAAATTGAGGAGTTGACGCTTTACATGATTGAGTTAAAACAAGAAAATGAAGCAATTAAGAAAGAGTTAAAAGAGCTCAAAGGAGAATAATCTCACAGAACGATAAAACTTAATAAGATGAAAAACATATTGATTTTCATAATTTCATTGGTTTCGTATGTGGGATATGCGCAAAATAGCGATACGCTCTACTTACCACCAGATGAATTATCAGATACTATACTGGGTGGGTTAACTCCTTCGAATTTTCCAACAGGACTTTTACACGATCGACTGTTACAGGAAGATACAATAGTTGGTTACCTAACCGATTATGAGTCTAACCCGAGCACAGCAAAAAATGCAGATTTACTGTACGGTGTTTTGATGGAATTAGACCGAATGTCAACGACTCCGAACCTATTCGACGTTCAAGAAATTTATGAAGGGGTTAGCGCGGAGGTAGGAAAACACCAGTTCGAATCAGAGCAAACTGTAATTCCGCTTGGTGTTATTGACTACGACTATCACGACTTGGATGTTGATCAAGGAATGTCCTCGCAACAGCTTTACTTCAATGGAGTAGTGCTAACGGATATGGGATCTGCAAGCGCTCAACTGTACTCAAAAAAGAATGTACAGATGATTGCTCCCATGTATGATGGAGTAGATCTCGAGAACCTCTCCTTCATTTTCAAACCAGAATGGACGTTCGTTGATGATCAAAATAAACAAGTTAGCTCCATAAAAATTCAGCAAAATAGCCAGTGGATCAATATTCCATTTAACGAACCATTTGCAGTAGCGCTAAATGACACTTTGGCTATTCAGACCTATAATGTAAAGGTTACTTACGTAAATCAGCAAGAATTTATCCATACGATAATCATTCAAACTCCGTATCTCCAATTGAGGTCTAGTGAGGAATTACCTGAGGCGTTCTGTAACAGCTCGAGCTGGAAGAATAACATTTTCGAGGATAACGATGGTAATAAATTAGGATGGTGCCTGATTCAATCATGCAAAAGTCAACAGTTGGATGACGATGGAGAGATGTTTCATAATCCTATGATTTTGTTAACAGGATATCGTCCACCAATATTTGGACAATCGTTTAAGAAAACGTGGAAAATCTACAATAACTACCATGATGAATTTTTGAACACCTTACGTAAAAATCATTTTGATATCTTTTTAGTAAGATTCAATATACATGCACAACCCAAGAAACATGGAATGCAAGAGTCGGCAGATTTACTCATTAAATTTCTCGATTGGGTCAATGAAAACAAGGAAGACAGTTATGCTGAGAACGTTATGCATGCTTCTTCAATGGGAGCAGATATAGGGAGATTGGCCTTGATGAAGATGGAACATGAGCACATGACAGGTACTCGTGCTCATCACCATACGCGTTTATTCAATGCGTATGATGGAAATTTCTTTGGAGCAAATATTCCCTTAGCTTATCAGTACATGATCAAGACAAGTGCTATTTATCCCAATTTTACAGCCTTGACTCCATCTGGTGTAGTTCGTATGGGATTTAACTTATTCTTGAACTCATTTATTCGCCAGAAGACAGTAAAGGAGTTGTTGATGTATCACGCGTACACAGATGGATTATCTGCTACAAATTTTGGCTCACCGATTATGAATAAGAATGTGACACCAACACATCATCAACTAAGGCAAGATTATTTAGATGCACTGGCGTCGTATGATAGCGGAGATCACTTTATTCCATTGCCATATTCTACAAGAAATATTGCGATCTCATTAGGAAAAATTAGAGGGACAAATGATGAGTTGACAGAACCCAAATTCAATGCGAGTGATGATCCATGGAGAAATCTTTGGTATCCCGCTTATCGTTACTACCTCAGTCCTGCGAAGTACAACGCATCAGACTATGAGAAATTGTACCGAAATTGGGGAGTTCGATATGCATTTTATACAATTCCATTTGGAATAACTCATGCGATTGACGTGAAAGGAATGCAAGAGATTGATAATGCTTCTGGGTCGTACATGGCAAATGAAGGAAATGTGCTGGAAATTGCTGATAATTTGTACTGGCCATTACTTTATAATGGTACAAGGACATATACTCACAAAGCTGTTCTTTCTGCTTTTGCCATAAACAAAGCCTTGTGGCCTACCAATGGCACGCATACACTTGATATGCATGATTTAGAATTAATGTATGATGATGAGGAAGGAGACCCTCAGTCTGATCACTATGGCTACCCAAATATTGGAAGACCGACGGATCATTTTGAGGTGACACCGTTTGAGGCTATTTATATAGACAACACACCGAACCATCACATTAACTTGAAAAATGACAACGCAACTGATCGTGCGATATTAACCAGTTTCATGGTGAATGAATACCGCCCCTCGATACTCAATTTACAAAATGATCATTTAGGTGAACAAGCGAGGTCTACGTATACATATAAGTCAAAACGAATTGCTAAGGAAGCAATTCACACTGGTTTCGATGTAACGTATACTACGGATAAGGGATATTACGTCGTAGAACCGAATGCTGATCTAATTTTGGAAGCGGGAAATTATATCGAGTTGCGACCCGGAACCTACACTGAGTTGGGAGCAGCAGCGCTTATTCATATATATTATGAGGAATGCAATGAACTAGATGCATTGTCGGAAAACAAACGACCTATTACGGAGATTCAATCGCAAATGGTACATGAAAGACAAGAAGGGGAGGCAAACAAGGCTTCAGCGATTTCCGAATCCGTAAAGCTCTTTCCAAACCCTAGTTCAGATGGTAAGTTTAAGATTAAATCATTCGGAGAAGATGTGATTGAGTCAATAGCGATTTATGATTTTCAGGGAAGTTTGATTCAGCGTCAGGATAAAATAGAGATGAAGTCATACTATCACGATATACCTTTGGATAAAGGTGTTTACTTAGTGATTGCAAAGGTTGATGGAGTATCTGTTTCGCTGAGATTAGTTGTCTTGTAAGCACGATATGATCGAGGAATAGGTATTTTTAGAATACTATTCAGTCGAAAAGAGAGCAAAAGGTCGGTTCATTTGAATCGACCTTTTTTAGTAAACAAGAAAATGCATCGCATTTCGTGAAGCACTGCCGAAGCAGCCACGAAGTGACAAAGACTCTTCTAATTTCTTTAAATAAATAGTCGCGCTACGCAGGATTTGTAATCCTGCGCTATCGGTCACCCCGTTGCGAAGTATTTGCAATGCTTCGCAATACAAAAGCCGGCACGAAAGCATCAAGACAATGCCAAAAATGATCCCTAAAAGTATCGTTAAAATCTAAAATAGCGCGAGAGAATGCACCGCCGAAGTAGCCACGAAGTGAAACATTAGAGCCCGCTTCTAATTTCCAGAAAGCAAAAAAGACGACCCGAAAGTCGTCTTTAGTAGCGAGAGGGAGATTTGAACTCCCGACCTCCGGGTTATGAATCCGGCGCTCTAACCAACTGAGCTACCTCGCCATTTGCGCTCTAACCATCCCGACAACTATCGGAAGAGCTATATCGCCAAGTGTTTTTGCAAATGTATTTGCGGGTGCAAATATAACACGATTTTTATTTCAAACAATCTTTTTTGACATAGTTCTGTAATTTTTCTAATCTGAAGCAGGTGAATTCTGGAAATTTCTTCATCATTCCTAATGAAAATTGAACTAAAAAAACGTTCAAAGAGAATAAATGCAACAGACTTGAAACGCCACAGACCCCGTTACTGCGCGTAAAATTGCAGAATCAACTGATTGATGTAACGCCTATACTTCAATTGAATCAGATCAGATTGTGCAGCGTACAGTTGCTGTTTGACCTCCAGATAATCGCTGTAGGGTGTTTTTCCATTCTCAAACTGAATCTCCGCATGCTCGAAATTCGTTTTCATAAGCTCGAAGAACGAGAGAGATAGCTCATATTCAGCGATCGAATTCCTTACGTTCATTTTCAGTTCTTCCAATTGACGTTGAATCTTTAATTTGACTTGTCTTTCATCGAGGAGTTGTTGCTCCTTTCTAAGTTCATTGATCTTCAGTTGTGTAGTGGTGGATCTCTGATTGAAAATGGGGATGCGCAAGGATAAAATTGCCGATTGATAAAAGTTATCCTGCAACTGTGCATCAAATGGCTTGGTTATAATCGTGCCATTAATAATTTCCGTATTGTTTGCTGAATATCCTGTTCCTATAGAGGACGTCAAGGTCAAATTGGGGTAGAGGCTTGATTCTAAGTATTTCTGGTTAATATCTAGCGCTGCAGAATTGAGTTCAGAAATGTGTACCTCGGGAAACTGATCAACTGAAGTGAGTGCGGTACTCTCTAGACTAAGTAAACCTGACAAAAGTGTATCAGAAAGTTGAATTCTAAAACTAGAATCGTAAGGAACATTGATGGTCTGTTGAAGGTTCAGTAACGAATAGTTTAAATCATTTTGAGCCATTAAAATACTAACTTCATCCCGATGAACTTCCGCCTGAATTTCTGAAAGTTTGTAAGATGTTTCTTTACCTGATTCAACGAGGTATTCCATTTTCTTCAATTGGCTCTTACTGAGCGCCAAATGTTCGAGCGAGATTTGAAGAACTTCATTATTCAAGAGAGTTTGTAAATAGGCAGTAGCCACGTCGATTTTCAAGTTGCGCTCCTCTACAAGGCACTGATTCGACTCTATTTCAAGTTCATTTTTGTTTTGGCGAATAGCATAAAAATTACGCATTCCAGCAAACAATGAAACACTGCTTTGTAAAAAGAAATTATTGAATTGTACTCGATTTGTTGCAAACTCGTTGGTGAAGGGATCGATTGTTTGTCCCCAGTTGTAGCCATGTGTTAAGCCAGCGTTTAGACTTGGAATATATCGAAAGCGATTCTCTAGCAAATTTTCTTCCACTATTTGCGAGTTGATTCTAGAGCTTGCCAAAGTGTAATTTTGAGTCAAAGCTGTATCGATACATTGATCCAAATTCCACGATTGTGAGAAACTAAAATGACTAAAAAAGACAATATTTAAGAGAAGCAAGCGCATCTGATTCATTCACTAAAAATATTTCTGATTCGATAAAAAATTCGGTCAATCAAACGTAGCTCTTCGGTAATGATTTCAGCTGATCCCAACATCTCAGGAGTAAATCGTAATTCCTTTCCATAGGAACTAGTAAGTCCGTTTTTTAGTCGAACTTTGATCAAATACTGATCTTCATTCGGGATGATTGAAATTTGCTCAACTTCGCCCCTCAGTAACCCAAACTCATGATCTGGGTAGTTGTCCAGTTTGATTCGAACCTTTTGTCCCGTCTTGATTTTTCCGTACCCCGTTCTCGAAATCCGCATCAACCCGACGTATTCATTAGTGTTCGGAACGAGCGTAAATACTTCATCTCCTTCATGAATGTATTGGTTCGATTTCAAATTGCCCATGTATGTGAGCTTTCCATCGAATGGTGCAGTAATTTGATAATTCATTTCCCACGTCTCGAGCGCGTGTTCGATGGAGGATAGGCGTTCGTTGATTTCACTCAAGTACACATTGTTATTTTGGCTGAACTCCAGTTCGGTGTCGTTAATTTCTTTTTTTATCTCTGCAATGCGAACGTCATACTGCACTTTGGATTTTATGTTATTCTTTACCTCGCTTTGCTGATTCGAAAGGACATTTGCACGTTGATTTAGTTCCTCTTTAGAAATAACTCCCTTATCAAATAATAGCTTGTCTGCAGCATATGATTCTTCTAATCGAGCGAGTTGTTTTTGTGAAATCTCGGTCTGATCATTTGCAATTCTACGCAGTAACTGAGTATTTCTGAGTTGTTCTCTAAGATTGAGTAGTTTGAAGGGTATATTATTTGGATCGTTCAGATTTTGATAATTCACAATGGAGGTGATGAGAGCAGCGTATTCATCCTGAACAACTCCGTAATTCTCTTCTTTGTTGGGGATGATATAACTCGATAAATTGTTACTGTTCAACTTATCCCGAATTTCGGATACGAATAGATCCAACTTCACTTTGGTACTGCCATCTAAGGTGTTTTTCGATTCCAATAGTAAATCTCCTTTTTTTACGAGTTGGTTGTCGTCAAAGTAAATTCGCTTAATTTCCGAATCGTTTTTATTAACCAATTTTATTGGTGGATCTTGAGTGGTTAATTCAATACCACCTTCAATTACATCTGGAAACTTAATGATCCAGAGCAGCGAAAAGATGATTAGAATAATCAAAAATATCCAAGTGATTCCCCACCTTAAAATCAAAGGGTTCGGCTTGTCCAGAACTTCCCTCAGCTGCTCACTATTTGTTTCTATTTCATCTATTTTTTCCATCAATCACCAAGTTCAAGTTGATTTTTTACAAGTTCAAAGTACTTCCCCTTAGCATTCACCAAATCAAGGTGGTTTCCTTCCTCGATAATTTCTCCGTCTTCAAGTACAATAATGTTGTCAGCATTTTTTACGGTGCTTAAACGGTGGGCTACAATTACCACTGTTTTTTCTTCGAAAAAGTCGTGAAGCTTTTCCATAATTTGACTTTCGTTGGTAGAATCCAAAGCACTTGTCGCCTCATCAAAGAATAGGTACTCAGGATTTTTATACACACTTCGAGCGATCAACACGCGCTGTTTTTGACCGCCACTTAAACCCATTCCACTCGCACCAATTCGTGTATTGTAGCCTAGAGGCAAGGACTCAACGAAAGACTCAAGGTTTGCAATTTGAACAGCTTTCAGCAGGCGCTTTTTGTCGATCATACCTTCAGAATCCGATTCCGTAATATTCCGTGCTATAGTGTCTGAAAAAATATATCCATCTTGCATGACAGAGCCACATTTTGTCCTCCAATATGTACTGCTGATACCACTTATAGACATATTGCCCACCTTGATTTCTCCCTCTGTTGGTTTCAAAATTTTTAGCAATTGTTTAATTAACGTCGTTTTTCCGCTTCCGCTAGCACCGACAATTGCAGTAACTTTTCCTTCTGGGATGGTAAGATTGATGTTTTTTAGAACCAAGGGAGAGTTACGACCACCATAACGGAAACTCAATCCTTTCATTTCAATGGTTTTATCTTTGGGGAGATAACGTAACAAATCCTCTTTTCGATCTTCTTCATCATCTACCTGATGAACATCAGCTATACGTTCCAAACTTATCTTCGCATCTTGTGCCGTTTGAATAAAGCTGATCAAATTGTTTACGGGAACATTGAGTTGTCCCAAAATATATTGAACAGCCAGCATTTCCCCCAAGGTTAAATACCCCTGAATCACGGACCCCGCTGCGATAAAGGTAATAATGATGTTTTTTAATTCGTTGACGAACGCACCTCCTGTATTTTGCATTTGTTGGAGGAATAAGTTCTTAATCGAAACCTTGTATAGTCTGGTTTGTATAGTTTCCCATTCCCATCGTCGTCTTCGCTCAGAACCATTTAGTTTTATTTCCTGCATTCCGTTCAGTAACTGAATAACACTACTTTGATTCCCAGAAGCTAAATCAAAATATTTGTAATCGAGTTCGCGTCGCTTTTTAAGGAAAATAATTGTCCATAATAGGTACAATAGTGTTCCAATAAGGAAAATGGCGAAAATGAATAAGTTGTAATAGGCGAGAATGAGGCTGAAAGCAAAAACGTTAACCAATGAAAACAATGCACTCAATGAAGAAGAGGACAGGAAGTTCTGAACGCGAGTATGATCTTGAATGCGCTGCAATAGATCTCCGATATTCTTTGTACTGAAATAGGCAATTGGCAGGCGCATTAACTTTCGAAGAAAATCTGAGAGTAAATTGATATTGATCCTACTCGTCATGTGCAACATTAACCAGTCGCGAATCATTTGCACAGCAGTAGTACTGATGAAGAAAACGAGTTGAGCGATCAGAATCAAATAAACGAAGCCAAGGTTATCGTAATTGATCCCGTAATCAACGACGGATTGAGTGAGGAATGGAAGAACGAACTGCAAGGCTGTAATCAGAAATAAGCCCAACAAGACTTGTATAAGTGCCTTTCTATGTGGTTTGAAATAAGGCAATAAGAATTTAAACCCAACTTTCTTGTGGTGCTGTTCATCTTCAGTGTCGTGGAATTCGGGAGTTGGCTCCAAAAGTAGAATCACTGTCTCATCTACCTCATTTTTACTCTTAGTTGGAAGCCACCCATCTAGAAACTCTTCTTTGGTATAAATAATCCGTCCAAATGCGGGATCTGCCACATGCACTTTGTCTTTCTCGATTTTGTAGACAACAATAAAGTGTCGTTGACGCCAATTTACAATGCACGGCAATGGTACTTGATCTCGGAGTACCTCGAAATTAACCGTAACACCCAGTGTTGTGATTCCTATTGCTTCGGCTGCTTCAGAAATACCTCCCAAAGACGACCCTTGCTGCGTGATATGCGATTTTTCACGCAAGTATTCAATACTGTAAACCCTTCCATAGTGCTTAGCGATCATCTTTAAACACGTTGGACCGCAGTCCATCTGATCTAGTTGTTTATAGAAAGGAAACTTCTTTTTCATAGTGTTTTTTCGAGTTCTTCTATCGAATGTTTGGATAGTTTTTTACCAATATTTCTTTGAGGTCGTCAGTAGTAGCAAAATCGTGAAATCCTTCCCTCAAAGGCCAGCCTGTAACAATTTTGTCAACCGAGAGTTTTTCATTTGTAATTAACTCATAAACAGCGTAGGCGCGCTCCTTCTGCGGAATTACTTTTTCCTTCGAAAAAAAGACTAAGTCAGGAACAAACAGGATCTGTGGTTTAGGAAAGTAGAAAACAAGATATTCGTCTGTGTGATGCGTAAGAGATCCTATTTCGTAAACGGATACTTCAGCATCTGAGGACTCGAAGAAGGTTTTGTTTGATAAAGAATCAATGATTGAAAATTGAGGTACTTCATTCGTATTGTCAATTGGTTTTTCGCAAATAGTATGCTTTCCTGTGGACAGTTTTTTAAAGAATTCTACATTCCCTTCCGTCGTAACAATGGTTGTTCCAGTTCGGTAAAAGGAAGGGATGCCGCCGCTATGATCTGGATGATGATGACTGATGAAGCTGAACTCTATGGGTTTTTCAAAACGCTTTTCAAGAAATGCAATGATTTCATTTCCCATGTGTATATTACCAGGGGCATCGTAAATACTCAGAAAACTATCATGTTCACGCACGAGCAATTTGTTTTCTGATGAGTGAAGTTTCAAAAGGTAAAATTGTGGAGAAAGTAACTCCAAAGTCATGTCATTCTGTGCCAAATCAGATGATGCATGATCTAAGTTGAGTTGGGTGGAGTCAATAAGGTCCAAAGATAAATTTCGCTCCATCAAAGTCAGCGATTCCTTAATAAAACCGTCTACGGATATGGTAATTGAGTTTGGAGAGCTAGCGTATTCCGAAAGACTGTCAGTTTGAAAGCGAATTTCTCGGTAAACGTCACCGTACATCGATGAGTAATTGAGTTGTATAATTTTTTTGATGATGTGAGAGTTAGCAACTGCAATCACGTAGAATTTGTTTCCCGCAAAATCATTAAATCCAAGCGTAATTTCTTGATCTTCTTTGGAAGGAATCAGATGTAGTGAATGCTTATTTCGATTCATCACAGTTAGAAGGTTTAGCGGAAGGTAAAAGCTTGTAAACCTCTCTGGATTTGCTTTTTTAACAGATTCTTTTCCAGACCAATAGTCGCTTAGGTAGCAGGAGTCATTCGCGAGAAGAAATTTCCCCTGATATGCTTTGCCTTCGTAGGCCATTTCTTTTTCGATGAAAAACCGATCGTTTCCTGATAAAATATCATACTCAACGGGAAGTTCATATCGTTTTTCTGGATAGGAATAATGCCCCGACTCGTACGTCATCCCTTTATATTTAAGGTGCTGGATATTCTGTATAGGTGAGGAAGAATAACCATATTGGTGATTTAACTTCTCTAAAAAGGAAAAGGCCTGATTATAATTGGAAATAATCTCATCTTGAGCAGAAACCCCACTACAAACAAGAAATATCAGTACGGCAAAAACGAGCTTTTTCATGTTCATTGATTAGTGGATAGATTTGCTGAATGAGTTAGCTGATTCGAAAATGGAATAGGTGAAATTGTACGGTTGATCCTCAACATCGAGGTGATTTACTTTGTTGTACCAATTCGAGCGAATTCCCTTTATATCAGAATCAATTTTGTCGAAGATTCGTTTTCCTTTATCGGTCAGTAGGTGATCTATTCCAATTTTTTCTTTTAAAAACGTGCAGTCCTTCTGGTACTTGTTTAAATAGAAAAGCATTCTTCCCATCGCCTCATGCTTTTTAACACCTTCGAAGCAATTTTTGAGCAAGGCCTGATCGATAAATTTTAATGTTGTGTAGTACGTATACATGGCATGGTAGAGCACATATACCGTTCTAGCTCCGTGATAAGGTGTATCAAGAAAGGAGTCTAATAAGGTGTCTGGTGAAATTTTTATAAACGTCTCAGGCTCCGCGGTGATGGCATGGAAAATTATGTGTCCCGTTTGGTGTGCAATATCATCTATGAAAAAAACCTCGTTGTATTCTTTTTGGTAAGCATTAAAGAATCCAACTCCCTGCGCATTTCGTGTGGCGTAAGAGTTAGCGTTTCCATTAATAACATTGAAAATGACCATTTTGGGAGTCATTCTTTTTATGAGATCACATTGGCTCGGGATGAGTTCCTTCATGAGCGTCCATGCTTTTCTTAAATCTTCTAGTTTCTGTTCAGTAATGGTTGAAATATCATAGCTTACACGTATTCCGTCGGTACCAATGAAACATTCGTCTAATAAACGAACTGGATATTTGATTACTTCAGTACCTCCAGGCTCTAATTCCAATATAGGTTCAAATGAAAACTCAATAGAATCGTTGTTTTGGGTGAGCTTCACAGAGGCATCTGAATGAGTTTGAATCAGTAACTCGGTGTTTTTCAGAGCTGTGATTAGCCAACCAAAATTGGGAAGATAAATTCTACCATAGGAATCCGTTTTTACAGATAGATTGGATGGTCTCTTTTCAGGTGTGATGTAGCCGTAGAGTAGTGCTTCAAGTGATAAATCAGATTTTCCTGGAAAATTGAAAAAGGTGAACAATAAAGGCTCCTGATAGATTTTGTCATTCTCAAAATCAATTAGTTCGAAAATGTCAGGATTGCGTTTGTACAATAACAACTTGATGTTGTCGATGAAATATTGTCGTCCAACCTCAGCAAGCTCTATAAAAATGGATTCATCTGATTTCATTCTGAAGGGATTTATTGTGAAGGTAATGGCAAAAAAAGCCCTGAGTTCAAATGCTGAACTCAGGGCAGAACGATTTATGGCTGTTGAGTTCCGCCACCAATAGTGTGGCATTCCATCATTGCACCTCCTTGAACTTTGTCAAGTACTTCGTTTGTTGTTACTTTTTCTGCTTTAGCTTTGAAAGCAGCAAGACTCAATTTTTTAGTCTCCATAGTGATAAATTTAAAAAAATATGCCTACTCTAAAAATTGTATCTTTACACTTGCATTTTGGGCAACCTACAATGCGTAAAGAGTGGTGCACGAGTTCCTGCTAGAATGAATGCACTCTTTTGTGAAAGGTGTTTTAGCAGAACACCTTTCTTTTTTCTAAGAAAAATCCTTATCAAATTCTTTAACCTACATTAAAGCAAAAGCAAGTTAAAGTTCGAGCCTTTTTATTGTGGGAGTGTTGTTTCGTAAATAGATTGAAACTCGTGGTTATATTGTTTTGTGCGAGTGGTTAATCTTGTCGAAAGATATGTACAAATTTTTGTTCGTTGGTTATGAAATACCTTGCAATTATTTAAATGGGCATTTTCGTCGATCGAACGGTTGTATATGTTGATTGAATTTGATTTTTATTTGTAAGTGTTTGTAGTAATAGGTGTTATAAGTGAGAGGTTATATAATGAATACCTTTCCAAGACAGGGCTATCAATGAAATAGGAGCTGCTCGGCGCTCTTTTTGGTGTTAAAGATGTTCCCAAGAAATAGGTGCAGTGAAGATTGGATGAACCCAATTGTAAGTGTTCATCGCACGGATAAAATGTCCGTTCATTATACCTCAAAAGCTCTTTATTAAAAACTACAACTGTTGCAGTTCCTTCTCGATAAAATCAGCTAGTGTAGAGATATGCGATTCGCTAAAATTGAACTCAATACCGGCTGTCGAGTAAATTTCAGGGATAGATTTCGTGTAAGCCAGCTTCAACGCTTCTTTATAATCATGGATGGCTTGTTGCTTGTTTTTCAAGCTATTCATCCAAACACCGAGTGCTCCCAATTGTGCAATTCCATATTCAATGTAATAGAAAGGAACCTCAAAAATGTGTAGTTGACGCTGCCAAGACGTTGCTTGAATATCCTCATAACCAGAATAATCAACTAAACCAGTTCCGTATTCTTTGCTGAGAGAAATCCATTTTTCGGTGCGTTCCTCGCGCGTATGCGTGTGATTCACATATAACCAATGCTGGAATTCATCTACTTGAGCAATCCAAGGAAGTAAGATCAATACAGTTTCCAATTGCTCACGTTTTGCACGAGTGAAGTCTTCTTTATTTGGGTAAAACTCGTTCCATTCCTCCATGGTCAATAATTCCATCGACATCGACGCCAATTCAGCGACTTCCGAAGGAAGATTTTTGAAGCCTGTCAATTCGAGATCGCGACTTAGGAAAGAATGAACTGCATGTCCGCCTTCATGTACCATTGTCACCAAATCTCGGTGCGATCCAACAGCATTCATGAAAATAAATGGAACACCAATTTCATAAAGCGGGTAGTTGTATCCTCCTGGCGCTTTTCCTTTCTTCGAAGCGAGGTCCAAATGCTCCATGTTTTCCATTGTTGCCAAACACTCAGCGAAATAAGGATCAACCTTATCGAACATCTTGATGGTTCCTGAAAGCAATTCTTTGTCTGTTTCGAATGGTTTAAGTGGCGCTTTTCCTTCTGGATCAACATCCAAATCCCAAGGTTTGAATTTATCTTTTCCGAGGAGATCCAACTTCTTTTGTTTGATCGACTTCACGATCGGAACAATGACTTTTTTCACAGATGTATGGAAATCTTCGCAATCACTCACCGAATAATCGAATCGGCCCATTGCTTCCATTTTATAGTCTCGGAAGTTCTCAAATCCTGCATTAACGGCTACTTGGTGACGCTTTTTGATCAAGCTATCAATTAAGTCGTTGAACTTTTCGAAATCTTCACGACGACGTGCAGCAATCTTTTCGAAAACTTCTTTACGAACTGATTCATCCGTTTCTTTCAGAAATAACGCCGCTTTTTGCATCGTTAAAGTCTCGCCATCGTGTTCAATGCTTTGTGCTGCAGACAATGCTCCAAACTTCTGACTTTCCTCAGCAATTTCTGAGATGATCTTTACGTTTTCTTCACGGTACAACTCCAATGCTTTGCGCACTTTTCTGAACATGATGAAGTAATCGCTTTGACCTTCCAATTCTTTCGCAAAAGGGGAGGAGGCCAATTTTTGATTGAGTTTATCTTCCAGCGGAGCCATTTTGGGCTGAATTTCCGTCACGAAGAACATGTATGACTTGTTCAGGTCTTCATCTGTTGTGTCAATGGTCATTTTGATATAACGCCAAGCAGCATTTTCCTCTAGAACAGCATCCAATTCACTTTGGTCGCTCAACCACTGCTTAAAATCGGCCAATGTATCAATCGGGCGTTCCAGTAAATCGTTGTAATATTTCTCGATGGATTCCCAACTGTCAATCGTTAAGTCTTTTGCTATAAAATGGCGCTCTGGTTTACTAATGTTCATCATATTGTCTCAAAAAAAAATCTTGATTTCAATTCCATTCGTCTTTAATAGAGGATTTGGAGCTGAAATCAAGATCGTATGAATGTGTTATTCGGTGTTACTTATCCTCGCTTTTCTTTTTAGCGGCAGGCTTCTTTTTCTCACCCGATTTTTTTGTTTCTTTCTTTTCTTCCTTCTTTTCGGTTGCTTCTTCCTCTTTTGCCTCTGGAGTTGTTTCTTCTTCAGCTTCCTCCAAGTTTCCAGACTTCAACAACATGTTGTACCATTGAATCAATTTCTTGATATCAGAAGGGTAAACACGCTCTTCGTCGTAATTAGGAATAATTTCTGAAACAAACTCAAGCAATATGGTCATGTCTTCCTTGTGGGATGGTGCTTCTTTTCCATCTTGTTTCTTGTAGATGTCAGCAAAAATCTCTTTTAACGGGCGATCTCCCTCATAGGTGTAAATACTGATATCTTCCAAAGCAGAAATTCGATCAGTTGCATACGCTGGGAAACGTTTTTTCTCCGTGATGGATTCAACAATAATGCTGTTTTTCCCTTGTGCGATCACCTTGTAAAGTCCTGGTCGTCCTGAAATCGAAATAATACCTGATAAATCCATATTGTTTAGTTTGTGAGGAGCAAAAATAGAAATTCTTTGAACATCTATTACATTCTCACGATTTTCGATTGAAATACTCCGCCTTCGGTTGAGATCAACACAATGTAGAGACCTGGCGTAACTGCCCGAACGTCATAACCTTGCCCTGAAACGTAGTTTAAAGTTGTTCGCTTTCCGAGGGCGTCAATCAATTCTATGCTTTGGATTGGAAGATCCGACTGTACGCTAAAAAAATCACTAACGGGATTCGGGTGAAGTTTCACCGATGTGGTACTCGCTTCATCCAAACTCAATGTGAGTGTTATAGGATTTGTTTCGGCAACACAACCATCAGGACTCGTTGCGTAGCATGTGTAGGTTCCAAATGGAGATGACACAGTAAGTTGCGCATTCGTTTCTCCGGGCAAATCGTTTCCGTTTAACGTCCACTGGTAATCGTGCGTAGAGTTCGTAAATAATGTGTCGCCCACCCATGTAATTGGATCGATAAATGGAACTTCAAATTGAGAAATTGCGAGGGTGTCCGTGTAATGAATGCAGCCTCTGTCATCAAAAACAATCGCCGAGTAATTACCAACAGTGTCGATGGTAAGCGGAGAAGTGGTTCCTCCATTCGACCAATTAACGGTTGGTATGGTTTGAGTAGATGAAAGTGCAATATCAATTGGATCTTCACAAATCCCCAGAGGTCCAACAAAAGACGTCGTGTAATTTGTGGCTAATAAAAGATCGAGTGCATGAACTTTTCCATGTCCGTAGCCATAATTAGGCAGGGAACCTGTGAAACTATCGCTGAATGCCGTATTGATCAAATCTGTTTTGAAATCGTTGTAGGTCGCATTGCTGCATTTTTCCAGATAGAGTGCAGCTACTCCTGCTACAAGAGGAGATGACATGGAAGTACCGCTATTACGCATGTGCAATAATCCAGAATCGAGAACTACGTAGGCTTGAGGAATCGTTTGCACCCACAACGGAGCTGCAGCCAGAGAAACTTCGCCAGCAGCCGAAACGTCGGGTTTTACCACGTTATGTCGATTCGGTCCTTTACTTGATTTCAGGGCTAATTTCCCTGGGGGATTCAAGCCTGGACTCAAATATTGGTTTCCATTTCCATCGATATGACCTAGGCGATTTTGAACATTTCCTACGGAAATTACCTTTTCGGAACAATTCCATCCTGAAACGATAGACTGCAAGGAATCTGGCATAATGTAATTCGCAATATCGGGGAATTGAGCTACGGTGGGGATCGTTGTTTCCATGTCGTTGTATCCGTGCCACGAACCGCTCCAAATATCAAACGCTCCTGAGTTGGTTGCGTTAAATCGGAAGAGGTAGTCTGTCGAATCGATTTGCCAAAAGAGGACTTGCATGTTAAAATTAGATCCTACTTGCTCAGGATAACATTCTATAATTGCGAGGACATCATTACTTTCACTCCAAATGGTATCGTAAATGACCGTTCCAACTGTGGGAAGAGCAGTATGGAATCCTGTTGTACCGCGTAATTCGTAATCTGGACCTGGTTTATCTGCCGAAAAACTAAAGTCGAAGGTTGCATCACTCAAGTCTGACCAAAGGTCGAAGTAAATCGTATTGGCTCCAAACATCGCTGCTGGATTCGTTTTGAACCAAACAAATGAAGTATCGGAAGTGACATTATTATGTAAATGTGCTTTTCCACTTAATCCAGAATTTCCTGCTGCGGCAACAATAATTCGTCCGGGCTGGCTATCGAGCATGGCTTCCATGGCTTCAGACGCAGGATCGTTTCCATCATGACTTCCAAAATAGGTTCCAAGACTTAGGTTCACAACGGCGGGCTTCCCTAAACTGTCGGCTACCTTAAAAATATAATCACAGGCATCCGCAATGGTTAAACTCCAGTTTGGTCCTCCCAAATTACTTTCTACAATAATAATGTCTGATTCAGGAGCCATTCCTTTCATGCGACCGTTTGCGCGTGCATTTCCTGAACCAAATCCAGCTACGGTTGTTCCATGACTGTGATCATCCATACTTGTACACGTGCCATTATTGATGGCAGAACTGTCCCAAACTACGCCGTATCCGTATGTTCCGGGCGAAGGTCCTCCCGTTAAGGAGTGATCCCAATAACGTAGTACGCGAGTCGATCCATCTTCATTTTTAAAGTCCTCGTGATTGAAATCAATTCCTGTATCGACATACCCGATAATCACATCTTTTCCTGTAAATGGTGTTTGCAATCCGCCAATTCCTGCATGCACTTCTTCTACGTGATGTGCAACACGAGCAGTATCCGCCAGTAATACAGGTGGAGCCGTTTCGAAATAGAAATTCGTAATCTTCTGATCGCGCATGGCATCATCAATCCATGTTGGAGTTGTTGTGATAAATAGCCAATCTTTCGTGCTGTATTTTACTGTTTGATTATCGGTGCGTAACGCATTTCTATTTTGATCGTTATTTGGAACACAAAAAGTCGTTGGAGCATGGGGAGCGGTGCGTAAGACTTCGTTAAAACCGAACTTTTGTGCAAAACTAGTAACGGGAGATACTACAATAAGCAGAAGGACGAGAGGGAAGTAGAGTAGTTTGTTTACCATTTGTCAGTAAAATTTACCTTAAAACGTAAATATCGACCATACTGGGAATTTCTCCTAGCAAATCGACGAATTAATTCTAAATTTACAGTTATATCAAATTCAAAAACAAGAATTCCATTATGAAAAAACACATCATAACGTTATCAATGAGCATCTTCGCTTTTGGTATCACAAACATGTTGTATGCGCAAGATGTTGATAAGGATGTATTAAACTGGTACAACGGAAAGGGTGCCGGAATGCAAACCGAAAAGGCTTATAAGAAATTAAAAAAGCGTGATTCGAAAACAGTTGTTGTTGCTATTATTGATTCTGGAATCGATATTGAGCACGAAGATTTGGAAGGGAAAATCTGGGTAAACACAGACGAAATTCCAAATAACGGAATCGACGATGATAACAATGGTTATGTTGATGATGTTCATGGATGGAACTTCTTAGGAAATTCTTCAGGTGAAAACGCGAATGCAATGCGTTTGGAGCGTACTCGTCTTATTGCAAAAATGCAGGATAAGTTCGAAGATGTTGATGAAAACACTTTGTCTGCTTCAGAAAAAGAAGAATATGCATTGTATCAAAAGATGTCTGAAGAGTTGGAAGCTGAGCGTACTTCATACGGTCGCGCTATAGCTTACTTCGGTATGATCAACGGAATGATTGATGCAACTCCTGAAACCTTGAACGGAATCATGGGGAAAAGCAATCCAACGGTAGCTGAAATCGAAGAGAAGATTTCTGAGTTGAATAAAGAATTGAATAGTCTTGAAAAAGAATATGAAAAAAAGGAAGATGAAGCGACAGCGAAGAAATTGGCTGAAGTTGAAAACAACCGCGACCTTTTGGATTTCTCAAGACAAGTAGTTGCTGGACAATTGACAAAAGAACAAATGAATGATCGTATCGAAATGTTCCAAGGAATGATTGATACACATCATAATGTTGATTTTGACGGTCGTGCAATTGTTGGTGACAATCCAGATGATTTCTCAGATGTAAACTACGGAAACAACGACGTTGAAGGACCAGATGCATTGCACGGTACTCACGTTGGTGGTATTGTAGGAGCAGTTCGTGGAAACGGTCTTGGTGGAGATGGTGTTGCAAACGATGTTTTGTTGATGTCACTTCGTGCTGTTCCAGATGGAGATGAGTTCGATAAAGATATCGCCTTGGCTATTCGTTACGCAGTAGATAATGGTGCAAGCATCATTAACATGTCTTTCGGAAAAGCATACTCACCTCACCAAAAAGAAGTTTACGATGCTTTTGCATACGCTGATTCAAAAGGTGTGTTGTGCATTCACGCAGCAGGAAACGACAATGCAGACGTAGATGTTACTCCAAACTTCCCAACGTCAATGTATCCTTTCCAAACAGAGAAATTGGATCACTTTATGACAATCGGATCAAGTACAAAAGACTTGAAAAAGAAAGTAATGGTTCCTGCTCCAACAGAGAAAGATCCAGACAAAATGAAGAAAAAGAAAGTTGGATTCTTGGCCTCTCCATTCTCTAACTACGGTCAAACATCTGTAGATGTATTCGCGCCAGGTTCTGAAATTTACAACGCAGTTCCACAAAGCGATTACAAAGAGTTGCAAGGAACGTCAATGGCTTGTCCAATGGTATCTGGAGTAGCAGCCTTATTGAAGTCTTACTTCCCAGAAATGACAATGAAGGAAATCAAAGATGTGATTCTTTCAACAGCAACTCCTTACGCTGGAACAATGCAAGTGAAGCCAGGAACTGACCTTGAAGAGGTTGATTTCGCTAAACTTTCTGTTACAGGTGGCGTTGTAAACGTTTACGCAGCAGTAAAAGAATGTCTTCGTCTCGAAAAAGCGAAGAAGTAAATTCTAAATCAAATAGATTAACTTTAATCCCGACTTCGATTTTCGAACGTCGGGATTTTTTATTTCAATAAATATGAAAACTGTATTCGCTCTTTTTTGTTTGGGTTTCGTCTTGGTTGCTGCGAAACCAAAGCCGTATTCTGATTTGGATCTGTTGGTAGATGAATGGCATCAGGCCGCTTCCGACGCTGATTTTGACGCCTATTTTGGCGCGATGAAAGACAATTTCGTGTTTTTAGGAACGGCTCCGGGCGAACGCTGGACAAAGGAAGAATTCGCTGAATTTTGCAAACCCTATTTTGGTAGAGGAACCGCGTGGGACTTCAAAGCGAGTAATCGCCATTGGCAAACTTCTAAGAATGGTAAAATCGCTTGGTTCGATGAAGATTTAGATACGTGGATGCGTGGCTGTCGCGGAAGCGGAATACTCGTCAAGAAGCGGGGAGAGTGGAAAATTGCGTATTACAACTTAACGGTATTGATTGAAAACGAAAAGATTCAATCCTTCATCGAATTGAGAGATCAACCGATAGAGGAGAAATAAATGGAAGTTTAAATCAAGGTGATAATCAAATTGGAGAACAAGCGCTCTTTTTCCTTGTTTTTTAGTTCACGTGCCTTGGCCAATCCTTTTGAATACCACTTCAAGCATTCGTGTTCATCGCCACATTTGATGGCATTATTTCCCATTTCCTCGTACACACTTAAATCGGTAGTAGGGAAGTGTACTGCTGAAATTTCCAATGTTTTCATGACGTATCCTTTACTTTAACAAAGGTCAGGATCGTTTATTGAAATTGTATTCAGGAAAGAATAAGCTTCGAATAATTGTGTGTTAAGGGAGTATGAAGTTGAGTTTTGAGACTAAATGTTAGACATCAACGTTTGCGCAATTTCAATCGCTTGTTTTTTATTCTCTTCGTTATCGTTTGAGGTCTGTACGTGTACATGGAAAAGATATCCCGATTCTAGAAATGATAATTGTGACATATCAGTTCCCCAAATTGCTTTCTCACCAACGCTACTAATGTCTTCACCATCTTCGTACACTTTGATCGAACGATCATACATGGCTTCGTTGGCCTCAACAACCATCACCACCAACACTTCGCTTGGGTGGTCAATTGTCATCTTTCTCCCAGCAACTTCCATCTCTTTTTTCACCTTTCCATCTTCCCAACGGAATGAACAGGTCGGGTAAGTGTATTTTTTATCTTCTTGCTCAATCTCATAATCGTTGCTGACCGAACAGATTGTTCGAACATCATTTACTGAAAGTAGCTCACAAGGCGAAGAAACAACCAAGGTCGAGCCACTACTTTGCATTTCTTCTACCACTTTGTCTGCAATCGTTTCAGGATCTGTTTCTGCTCCACCGCATGACAGTAAAAACAATGAAAGCATACATAAAGGAAGGAATAGTTTCTTGGTCATAATGATTCGTTTTTGATGTTTGTTACAAGTATATAAAAATGAAAGAAGAGTGAGGTGAGGGAAAACCCTTACCCGAACGAAATCTGTTGATTACATGGTTTCTTTTTACATAACAACTACTGATAATCCAGAGAAATTCTCCTTACTTCAATCCGAAGTGATTAATGGGACCATGTCCTTTCCCTAAACGTTTATTTTTCCCATTTTCGATAGCTTCGTTGATGTAAGAACACGCCTTTTTTACCGCTTGTTCGAGATTGTATTCTTGTCCGAGAAACGCCGCAATACTTGATGATAGACTGCAGCCCGTGCCATGCGTGTTGTTTGTGTTGACGTACGGATGTTGAATCTCATAGATCTTTCCTGAAGGATACTCAAATAAAATATCGAGCATATCCGCATTAGAATTTTCGAGATGTCCTCCTTTGAGTAGAACTGAAGTCTTGAATGTTAAACCGATTTCGTGCGCGGTTGCGTGTGCATTTGCTCTATTTACTTCGTGTCCAATTAGCACAGTCGCTTCTTTGCTGTTTGGGGTGATTAATCTTGCCATCGGGAGCAGTTTCTTGAGGCATTCAATCGCATTATCAGTAATTAAAGCATCGCCAGAAGAAGCGATCATGACAGGGTCAATCACAATATTATCGACTTTGTACACAGATAATTTTTGTTTGATGGTTTCGATTACCTCACAAGAGTGAAGCATGCCAATTTTTACCGCGCTAAAATTGATGTCTGAGAACACGGCATCCAATTGTTTTTCGAGGTGATCAATCGGGATAGGATGAATATCGATAACACCTTGCGTACTTTGTGCGGTTGTTGCTGTGATGACGCTTGCTGCAAATGCACCGCATGCTGAAATGCTTTTTATATCCGCTTGAATGCCAGCGCATCCTCCGGAGTCACTTCCAGCAATTGTTAAAATGCTTGTGTAAGGAGTTGTTACAGTTTCCATGTTTCTTTTTGATACGCACTATCCCAAAACATCCATTCCAATTTTGAAGCTTTCACGAAGGCTTCATTCATTTTTTCGATGCTTTCGGCAGATGCATTTTTTGCGTAATTATTCGTAATTTCTATGGCCTTTTTCACCGAGTTAGCAAATGCTTCTCCGCCGTACGTGTTGATCCAATCTTGATAAGGATTCTCGTCTTTGTTGCTTTGACGCTCAAGAATGTAATCACCCACTTCCTTGTATATCGTGAAACAGGGAAGTACAGCGGCTAGTCCTTCTTCAACGGGTTTATTCGACACAATACGCGAAAGGTAGCTTGTATACAGTTCGCAACTTGGAGAGGGTTCAACTGCTTTATTTTCAGGTTGAATGAAATGTTGGTGTAAGGCATTCTCAACAGCGATAATCCCTGTGGCGGAATCAAAAAAGAATTGCGTATCGCTTTCATTCGAACACTTGATTCCTACGTGCGCCAACACCTTTTTGTACTCCGCTAAGTATAAAGCATCTTGATTGATATAAAAGCTAAATACGTCTTTGGGAAGAGTACCTGCCATTAATTCCTTGATAAAGGGATGCTCTTTTATGCGATCAATGATCAGTGCTGTCTTTTCGTTTATTTCTTGGTACCAATTTGACATATAATTTTTTTAAGTTGTTCTGTTTCTTCTTTAGGGTTGATTGCCTGAGAAATAGCTGAAACAACGGCAATTCCACTTGCTCCGTTTTGTAGAATACTTGCGGTGTTTTCTTTGGTTATTCCTCCAATGCACACAATGGGTTTGTTACTAATGGATTGGATACGTTTGAGCCCTTCAATTTCCAATGGAGGATCTAAATCAACTGTTTTCGTTGAAGTTCCGAAAATAGGAGAGAGTCCTATGTAATCAATGTCGAGTTGAATTGATATTTCCGCTTGTTCATCATTGCTAACAGACCATCCGATTATTTTCTGATTTCCCAATAGTTTTCTCACCACCTTGGCGGGTAAATCTGTTTGTCCGATATGGACACCGTCCGCATTTACGGCCATCGCAATGTCCACTCTGTCGTTTACAATAAGTGGAGTTTCGTAGCGATCACATAACGCCTTTGTTGCCATCGCGCGCTCATAAAAGCACTTAGAATTCATCGTTTTCTCTCGAAGTTGAATGATACTGGCTCCACCTTTGAGACTCGCTTCAAGAATGGAAAGAAATTGTTCGTCGTCGGTAATACGGTCGTCGGTAACAAACATCAACGAATAATCTACGTTTTTCATTTCCCTAGGAGAGTTGGTACAACGAATCAATAAAGTTCATTTGGAAACTACCTGGTCCATTTGAGGTTGTTTCTGCTTGAGAACCAGCCTGAGCCATAATCTCCATTCCATTTATCGATGCCTGATGATAATTTGAGTTTACAGCAATGCACGCACCAATCATGCTCGTTGCAGTGCATCCCATCCCAGTAACTTTAGGCATAAGTGAACTTCCACCTTTCACTTCAGTTGTTTGGTCTCCTGTTACGACATAATCGATTTCTCCACTAACAACAACTGTGTTGCCGAACTTTTTCGATAATGAGCGGGCAGCATCTACCGCATTTTCAGAACTCATGGTGCTATCTACTCCTTTTGTTTCATGACTCATCTTTGCGAGCGCCATTATTTCGGAAG
>PDWJ01001046.1_pt1 | contig 36157 bp, 25 predicted proteins | sample 1430881 | NCBI WGS metagenome assembly PDWJ01 (sample SAMN01162460, study PRJNA174530) | Oral metagenome, whole genome shotgun sequencing project. | biome: Marine environment; feature: Marine mammal; material: Swab sample of the gingival sulcus; isolation source: swab sample of gingival sulcus...
TTGATCTTTACGGATCGAGGAAAATGTTTCTGGATGCGTGTATTCGAAATTCCTGAAGGAAGTAAAGTAAGTAAAGGAAGAGCGATTCAAAACTTGTTGAATATCGGTCAAGATGATAAGATTAAGGCATATGTCCTTGTAAAAGACTTGACAGATAAAGAATACGTAGACAACAACTTTATTGTAATGGCTACAAAGCGTGGTGTAATCAAGAAAACATCACTTGAAGCGTACTCACGACCAAGATCTAACGGTATCAACGCCATCACGATCCGTGAAAACGACGAATTGCTCGAAGCTAAATTGACCAACGGTTCGAACGAGATTGTACTCGCAAGTACAGGTGGACGCGCTATCCGATTCAACGAATCAACAGTGCGTGCTATGGGTAGAAATGCTGCAGGTGTTCGCGGAATTAAGTTGGCAAGCGAAGAAGATGAAGTGGTTGGAATGATCTGCGTGGAAGACATCCACTCTACTGTGATGGTTGTATCTGAACGTGGTTATGGAAAACGTACGTATTTGAACGATCCTGAAGATGATGAACCAATCTACCGTATCACGAACCGTGGTGGTAAAGGGGTGAAAACATTGAACATCACTGAAAAAACAGGTAAATTGCTTTCAATTAAAAATGTGACGGACGAACAAGATTTGATGATCATCACCAAGTCTGGAATTACCATTCGTATGCACATTGATCAAATCAGAACAATGGGACGTGCCGCTCAAGGTGTGAAGTTGATCAACTTGAAAGGAAAAGCAGAAATTGCTGCAGTTGCACGTGTTCCTCGAAGCGAAGATGACGAAGAAGAAACAACAGAAGGTGTAGATGGAATCGAGAACACAAATGAAACTGGCACGGATATTGAAAATGATTCTGTGGAATAATTGCAGTTTTTGCATCTAATTATTGAAAACAAATTAAATGAATATGTCATTAACAAAATTGAGCCTTGCAGTTGGAGTGATTGCACTATCAACGGCAACTGCGTTTGGACAAAAGAAAAATGAAACAACCGCTTCCATGGAGCGAAATGCAGCAGTGTCTGCTATGCAAAGTCAAAATATGGAGGGAGCAAAAAGTAAATTGCTTTCTGCTAAAGAATATATTGACAAGGCTGCAGCTCACGAGGACACAAAGAACAACCAGAAAACATTGTGGTTGAAGGGTGAAATTTACTCGAGTATTGTTTCCCTTGGAATGCAAACACAGGACATGGAATTGGTTATGGCTGTGGGGGAAAACGGAATGGAAGAAGCCATCAGCGCTTTGAAGAAAGCCTATCCGATGGGAAAAAAGTACAAAGATGAAATCGCAGCAACGGTAGACAGAAATCGTATTGCAATGAACACAATGGCCTCTATGTTGTACAAAAACGAAATGTACGGTGAAGCGGCTGAAGCTTACTTAGGTCAAGCTGAGTTCGCTGAATGTGTTGATATGCTAGATACATTGGCCGTTTACAACGCAGCAATCTGTTATGACAAAGTTGAAAAATACGAGGACGCAGCGAAATTGTACGAAAAAGCGGCTAAAGCAGGGTACAACGGAACAACATGTTATGTTCTTGCATCAGCTGCGTACCGAAATGCTGGTCAAACGGATAAAGCAATGGAAGTGATTTCAGAGGCGCGTAAAACAAATCCTACAGACAAAGGATTGTTGCTCGAAACAGTAAACACGCACCTGGCGGCAGGAAACAACGCGGAAGCTGAGAAAGCTTTGTCAGATGCTATCGCAAGTGATCCAAACAACAAGCAGTTGCACTACACCATTGGAACGATCATGATTGAATTAGGAAAAAATGAAGAAGCTGAAACAGCATTGAATAAAGCTTTGGAGATTGATCCTGATTACGTAGATGCACAATACCAGCTTGGAGCACACTTGGTAACATGGGCAAGTGCTGTGAAGAAAGAAGCATCAATGCTCGGACCAAACGAAAATGCGAAATTCGCAGAATTGGACAAGAAAAGTGACGATATTTACAAACGCGCACTTATTCCGTTAGAAAAATACATTGCTGCGTATCCAAACGATAAAAGTGTCTTAACGATTTTGTTCCAAATTCACAGAAACCTTGGTGATTCTGCGAAAGCAATGGAATACAAAAAACGTGCTGATGCAGCAGAATAAGGTGTAGAAACCAATCGAATTGGTTAAAGTACGATAGAACAGGGTTGAGTTTTCTCAGCCCTGTTTTTTTTTATGCCTTCCTCTCCTATTCCACGAGATCTCCCTTAAGCCTAAATGAATCCGTTTAGATGCTTTCTCAAATAGAAAAAAAGATACCTGAGTCCTATTCGTCTTTATTGTTTCCTTCGATTATTTTGACAATTAACAATAATTGTCTATATTCAAGAAACTATAAAACAGGCATTTATTAATGAAAAGCATTTATAAATGTCAAATTACTCACTTAATTACTATTTATTATGAAAACAAAAGTTACGATTCTACTGTGCGTATTATTCGCAAGTCTGAGTTTTGGACAAGTGCAGAGTTACAAGCCTGCCGACCTTGTTCAATTTGAAAAATCTATCGGATCTGAATTCAGTGAACGCGATGTATTTAAGGTCACAAATGATGCTTCACTGAAGTCTCAGCTTCCGGCAGAACTGACGCACTATTCACTTCTCACGCTAGACGCAGAAATGATTTCGGCGATAAAGTCGGATCGGGCGAATACATTTAGTTTAACACTGCCTGTTAACGACAGAAATGACTTGACCTTGGAACTTGTGAAAGTTCAAATCAAAACACCTGATTTCAAAGTGCTCGTGATGCCTCAAGGAACAACATTGAGTACGAACTCGGAAAATGTCCACTACAGAGGTGTAATCAAAGGAGTGCCGAACTCAACAGCATCTATCAGTTTTATCAATGGTGAAGTGATGGGATTGGTGAGTGAGCCGAATCGCGCTGGAAACATTGTTATTGGAAAGCTCGACAATTCAGATCTCCACATTATCTACGAAGACATCGACATTCAAAATGCCGAAGACCTATCCTGTGAGTCTATTTTAGCTCAAGGAGAAATGATCGATTATGCAGAAGATGTTCTTTTCGGAAATACAGAGGCGAAAAGCGCCGGGGATTGTCCACGCATTTATTTTGACCTTTCCACTGTTTTCCTCGGAACGCAAGGAAACAATGTAACAACCGCGAGCAACTACGTAGAAGGAGTTTTCAACCAAGTAGCTACGCTATATGCTAACGAAAACGTAAACATTTTGAATTCAGGAATGACAGCTTGGACAAGCAATCAACCATTTGCAACCAATCTTTCAGCTTATGCTTCCTACCGTTCCTCTAATTCGTTTAATGGAGATTTAGGACATCTCATCTCGACATTAGGAGGTGGTGTTGCTTACATTTCTGGTTTGTGTACTTCGGGCTACAAGTTTGGAGAGTCTGGATTAACAGGTCCATACTACACAGTTCCCACGTATTCATGGGCGGTCAATCTACTAGCACACGAATTGGGACACAATTTTGGTTCGCGTCACACACATGATTGTGCTTGGAATGGAAATAACACTGCAATTGACGGTTGTGGACCTGCCGCTGGATACAACTCAGGATGTAACGGGCCAATTCCTTCAAACGGAGGAACCATTATGAGTTACTGTCACCTTTTGAGTACAGGCGTAAACTTGAGTTTAGGCTTTGGATCACAACCAGGAAACGTGATTCGCAATACGGTTCTCAACTCAAACTGTACAACTTCATGTAGCAGCGGAGGAACAGGATGCAACGGTGCGCCAGAATGGCAATCAGGAACTACGTATTACGTAGGAGATCAAGTTACCTATCAAGGTGGCTTGTATGAATACACCGTAAATGGATGGGTTTACTTACAAGATTGTAGCTCAAACGATCCTTGTGCTGGGGTTCCAGAATGGCAACCAATCAGCTACCAAATTGGCGATTACGTAACGTACCAAGGAGACTTGTACCAATGGACAGCAAACGGATGGGTATATATCGGCCCATGTGGTTCAACGGGATCGTCTTTCGCTACGCCACCACAAGTGGGAGTTTCTATCTACCCAAATCCATTGGAAGGAAACTTGCTTAACATTGAAGTGTTCAACGGTATGATTAATTCTTACAGAATTGTAAATCACCTTGGACAAGTTATTCAAGATGCGAACACAAACCTTGGTGTCATCGACGTTTCAAGCATCAAAAGTGGAATCTACATCATTGAAATTACTACTGTAAACGGTGAATCCTTTACAGAGAAGTTTGTAAAGAAATAGATGGAATATTGAATTTATAGAGGAATTCATGAAGGAGCTTGCCCACGTGTTGGGTGAGCTCTTCTCATTAAAAGTAAAGTCCATTCCCGTATTGAATCATCCTATTTAATTTCTCAGTTGAAAGAAAACGGAATTCGCTAAGCGTCTCAAAATGGGCAACTTCCTCAGAATAAGTTATTCAGAATGCTATTTCTAGGAACAATTTACTATCTTTGCACTCCCGAAAAGAGTTTTAGGGGATTTTATGGTCGCTAGATCCAATTGTAAAGCGGCTTTTTATTTACATTCTTTCAAGTACTGGATCGCTTGAAATACAATTAGTTAAGCCAATATGGCAGAAGATAACAGAACGCAGGGAACTGCGGATTTCGATTGGGATGCATTAGAGTTGGATGGATATTCAGCTGCAGAACGTGCAGAATTGTCAGACAAGTACGATGGTACATTAAACTCAGTAGCAGAACGCGAAGTAGTTGAAGGTACAGTTGTAGCATTGACAAAAAAAGAAGTAGTAATCAACATCGGGTCTAAATCCGAAGCAGTTGTTGCTGCAGGAGAATTCCGCTACAACCCAGATCTAGCGATTGGGGACACAGTACCTGTTTACGTTGAAACACAAGAAGATCGTTACGGTCAGCTTGTTGTATCACACAAAATTGCACGTGTTCACAGTGCATGGAACAAAGTGAACGAAGTTCTTAAAACTGGAGAAGTGATTACTGGTTTCGTTAAGTGTAGAACAAAAGGAGGATTGATTGTTGACGTTTTCGGACTTGAGGCATTCCTTCCTGGTTCACAAATTGACGTGAAGCCAATCCGTGATTACGACGTTTACGTTGGTAAAAACATGGAATTCAAGGTGGTTAAAATCAACCAAGAATTTAAGAACGTTGTTGTTTCTCACAAAGCGCTTATCGAAGCGGAATTGGAAGAGCAGAAAAAACAAATTATCTCAGGGCTTGAAAAAGGTCAAGTACTTGAAGGAACTGTTAAGAACATCACTTCATACGGAGTCTTCATTGATTTGGGCGGTGTAGATGGATTGATTCACATTACAGATCTTTCTTGGGGTCGTGTTAACCACCCAGAGGAAATCGTTGAGTTGGATCAGAAACTGAACGTTGTAATCCTTGACTTCGATGATGAGAAGAAACGTATTGCACTTGGATTGAAACAATTGCAACCACATCCATGGGATGCGCTTGATTCAAACATGAACGTTGGAGACAAAGTAGAAGGAACAGTTGTAGTAATGGCTGATTACGGTGCTTTCGTTGAAATCGCTCCTGGAGTTGAAGGATTGATCCACGTATCTGAAATGAGCTGGTCTCAACACTTGCGTTCAGCACAAGATTTCTTAAAAGTTGGAGACAAAGTTGAAGCAGTTATCTTGACGTTGGATCGTGAAGATCGTAAGATGTCTCTTGGAATCAAGCAATTGATGCCAGATCCATGGGAAGCAATCGAAGGAAAATATGCAGTTGGAACGAAACACGATTCTAAAGTGCGTAACTTCACAAACTTCGGTGTATTTGTTGAGTTGGAAGAAGGAGTTGACGGATTGATCCACATCTCTGACCTTTCTTGGCAAAAGAAAATCAAGCACCCATCAGAATTCTGTAAAGTAGGTGATCCAATGGAAGTAATCGTATTGGAAATTGACCGTGAAAACCGCAGAATTTCTCTAGGACATAAGCAATTGGAAGAAAATCCATGGGAAGTATTCGAATCTACATTCGCTGAAGGTTCTGTACACCAAGGAACAATCGTAGACAACAAAGACAAGTCTGGAATTGTTGCCTTGCCTTACGGATTGGAAGGAATCTGTCCTGCTCGCCACATGAGAACTGAGTCTGGAGCAAATGCTAAAGTTGAAGATACACTTGATTTTAAAGTAATCGAATTCAACAAAGATGCTCGTAAGATTGTTGTTTCTCACACAGCGACATTCGAAGAAATGGAAGAAAAGCCTAAAAAATCATCTTCGAAAGGTTCAGGTACTTCAAGTGCTGTGAAAAACGTAAACTCATCAAACGAAAAATCTACATTAGGAGATTTGGACGCATTGACAGCGTTGAAAAAGAAAATGGAGGGAGAAGGAAAATAATCTCTTCCTTTCTTGATAACTACAATCCCCAGTATTTCGATACTGGGGATTTTTTTGTTCTGTACCCTTTCGATGTATAAATACTTCGCTGTTCATCGACGATATAACGGCGGTTCATCACGAGTACACCAATCAAACCTACACGTGGTTTCATCACTCAAGAAAAGAACCTACTCGCCTTTCTATTGATATCTCCAGTTCATTTTACGCTTGATCAATCATACATTCCAAACTTCTATTGAAAAGGTAGAAGCATCCATTGAAAACAATTAACCCGAATGAATTTCGGGTACAAAAAAATCCCCTCGCCGAAACGAGGGGATTCACTTTACATGTTGTCAAGCGTTTACAAAACTGATTCTGCAATCGCCAATAATTGATTCTTTGATTTAAATCCAATTATAGATTTCTTCAGGTTTCCATCTCCATCAATGATTAACAAAGTTGGATACGCTCTCACACGGTAACGCTGCGCAATTTCTCGACCATCAGCATCTTTTTCCATTTCTACTTTCATATTGATGAAGTTCTCATTAAAAAACTCCCCTACCTCTGGATCTTTGAATGTAGTTGCTGCCATGCGTTTACATGGTCCACACCAATCGGTATATGCATCAATAAAAATTAACTTGCCTGATTTTGATGCTTGTTTTTTCGCTTTCTCCAATGAAATGTTCGAGAACTCAATTCCGTTCTTATCACCAGCAAACGAAGACATCAATGCCACCGCTACTACCGCAAAAAACAAAACTCCAATTACTTTCTTCATACTGTTTTCAATTACTTGACTAAAAATACTAAATCTATTTTCAATTTTTGCCTTTGTGTTCAACACGAGTTATTTCGTCTGCTTCAAAGTTGTTACTTTTAGACCAAATACCATTCCAAAACGAACATGACCATTCGATTTGTAACAGAGCATCCAGAAACCAGACGTAAAGTCAACGAATTCGTTGAGGAATGGAATAGTCCTTCTCAGGAAATTTGTGTTCACACCTCTGGCTCTACAGGAAAACCTAAGGAAATTCGTATTCAGAAAGAACACATGATTGCCTCGGCCGTAGCGACGGGAAAATTTCTTGGTCTTTCGGCTGGTGACACTGCCCTTTTGTGTCTTTCAATGGATACAATTGGTGGAAGAATGATGATTGTTCGCTCGATTGTTCTTGATCTAGAACTTATCGTTTCAGATGTGTCTTCTACTCCACTTCAATCGGTGAATCAACCTATTGATTTTGCTGCCATGGTGCCGATGCAAGTTCAAAAAAGCTTGGAAGAAACACCTGCCGCAATGCAGAAGGTCAACAAACTAATTATTGGAGGAGGTCCAGTTTCCGAATCATTGTTGGGTCAACTTCAATCCATTCCAACCAAAGCTTACCATACCTTCGGTATGACGGAAACGATTTCTCACATTGCCATGCGAAGTTTGAATCATCCACTACAAGAAGAGTTTCATTGTCTCCCCGGAATCAAAATTGACGAGCATCAGGGCTCACTTGTGATCAATGCTCCTGCAATTGGCGTGGATTCGCTCGAAACCAATGATGCGATCGAAATGGTTTCAAAAACGTCTTTTCGATGGTTGGGAAGAACGGATTTCGTGATCAATAGTGGCGGTGTAAAACTTCATCCTGAACAGATAGAATCTCAACTTTCAAAGCTGCTACCACTACCCTTTTTCGTTTATGGAGAAGTTGATGACACCTTCGGAGAAAGGCTGATTTTGGCTGTCCAAAGTGCCAAACCATTGAATATGACAAAAGCTTCATTCGAAGCAGTGCTTTCGAAGTATTCAATTCCGAAAGAAATTCGCTATATCGAAGAATTCAGCTATACATCCAGCGGAAAAATCAATCGTTTGAAGAGTAAAATACGTCCCCATGTCGCTCACGAAATACTATAAATTACTTGGGCTTCCCCCTGGGGCTGATCAAACGGCGATACGTAAAGCGTACCGGAAGATGGCCATGCGTTATCATCCCGACAAAAACCCGAGTGCCTCTGCTCAGGCGAAGTTTATCGTGATAACCGAAGCGTATGAAATTTTAACTGGAAAAAAGAAGGCGCCGCAAGCTCGGGTTTCTCGTGCGAGACGACCACAACATCACGCGGCAAATCCTGCCAAAAATCGTCCGAGTAAAAATGAAAAGTCACACGAACAGCGCGTTCGTGAAGCGAAAGAACGTCAAGAAAGACAAGCACGGCAAGAATTTGAAGAGAACGAGCGTTACTTCCGAAGATTAACAACAGGTTGGCGCTGGAGCCTTATGAAATGGTCGGCAGTGTTTGGTATTGTCTTATCAATCGGACTAATTGCGGAGCATTTTCTTCCCCACCATTTCACTGAAGATAAAGTAACACACTACGCGATGGTAAAAAACGTGTCAAGTGGAAATGAACACATCAACTTGGTTCAAACGGAAAAGAGTGCTTCGTATTGGATTTCACGGATGCGCTACGACCTATTTGGAAGGCATACGAATATCTACGTGCGATCAAGCTGGATTTTTCACGAACCAATCGAAATTATCTCGCGCGGTAAAACATCTTTCAGGCCCTATCGTGTTCATTTTACGTTTTACAGCAATACAGTGTTGGTCATCTTCTTTTTCCTACTTCCATTGCTCACGCTCATCATGAAAAATCGGACGATTCTATTCACAATCGTGTATCAAACTTCATTTTACGGAGTAAACGGACTGATGTTGTACTTCTTGTTCAGGAATGATCAATGGGCGCATTTGCTCACCCTCGGATATTTATAAGTTGAACTAGAAACGTTTCATCGCACGATCCATCGCTCGTTTGTCGTCCTTATCCTTCAAGTCATTACGCTTGTCGTAGAGCTTCTTTCCTTTGGCTGTAGAAATAACCAATTTGGCCCAGCCTTTATCCGAAATAAACATTTTGAGCGGAACAATCGTGTTTCCTTTGTCCTTCATAAACTTCTCTAACTTGTCGATTTCCTTACGATTCAAGAGTAGTTTTCGGTCTCTTTTCAGTTTATGATTGTAGAACGAACTGTTCTCATAAGCCTGAATTTGCATGTTTCGAATAAACACTTCTCCATCCGAAACAACACAGTAGGCCTCAGCAATACTCGCTTTATTGTTCCGAATACTTTTAATCTCCGTGCCAGACAATTGAATTCCAGCCGTAAATTGATCCATTAAATGGTATTCGAACTTTGCCTTCTTATTGACGATATTTATTTTCTGCTGCACTTGTTAAGATTGAAGTATGTAAAAGTAATACTTCTGTGCGAACTAGGCATGATAGAAATCGGTAACTTTACCTAGTGAAAATTCCATCCAGACATATTGAAAACGCCGTTGAGCAAATGTCATCGCTTCCAGGTATTGGACGAAGAACGGCATTGCGACTGGTGCTTCAACTCATGAATCGAAGTGAAGAAGAAATTCGTGCCTTTTCAGAATCCTTTGTTGAGATGAAGGAAAATGTGAAAAAGTGCTCCGTTTGCGGAAATGTTTCCGATCAAGAAACCTGCTCGATTTGTTTGAATGAAAAGCGCGATCACTCGCTAATTTGCGTAGTGGAAGACATTCGAGATGTTTTAGCCATTGAAGGAACGGAAAGCTATACTGGCGTTTATCATGTTTTAGGTGGAATTATTTCTCCAATGGACGGAATTGGCCCATCGGATTTGAATATTCCTAATCTCGTCGAGCGCGTGCGTAGCGGTGAAGTAAAGGAAGTTGTTTTTGCATTGAGTCCCACCATGGAAGGAGACACGACCAACTTTTTCTTGTACAAAAAGCTCAAAGAATTTGACGTGACGATTTCAACCATCTCACGTGGAGTTGCTGTTGGAGCCGAGCTTCAATATGCCGATGAAGTAACGCTAAGTCGCTCATTAATAAACCGTCACCCCTTCGAACTTTAGTTCATCGAATCTTTTTGTCTGTTGACAGAATTATGTGAAGAACTGTAACAAGAGCGTTTTTCTTGAGTAAATTTGTACCACTAAAAACTTAAACGAATCTATTATGTTAAAAGAATTCAAAGCCTTCATTATGACGGGTAACGTCATTGAATTAGCTGTAGCCGTAATCCTTGCTGGTGCCGTTCAAGGTGTTGTAAAAGGATTTGTAAATAATATCATGATGCCGATTGTTGGTTACTTCACAGGAGGTACTGACTTCTCAGATTTGAAAATTACTCTTTCTGATGCAGTTAGCGAAGTGAAGGATGGAGACACGATAATCACCAAAGCTGTTCCTGAAAATGCAATTATGTACGGAGAATGGATCAATGCAGTTATCAACTTGATTATCGTTGGTTTTGTATTATTCGTGATTGTGAAAGCATACAATAAAACGAAAAAGAAGAAGGAAGAAGCACCAGCTGCTCCTCCCGCTCCAACAAAGGATCAAGTTCTTTTAGAAGAGATTCGCGACTTGTTGAAGAAATAGGTTGATTTAGATTGAAATAGGAAGGAGTGCTGAGAAGTACTCCTTTTTTATTATCTTAGAATTGAAATTTACTCCTACAAGAAAAACAAAAGGTTTTTCACTATAATAGATTAAAAATCAATTCATAAGAATTTCACTTAAAATAAAGTGAGATTTTTAAAACCGACACCAAAATGTCCTTACCACAAAAATGCTTCTTAGTATTAACGGTTTTAGCACCGTTAACCGTATTCTCTCAAATGAAAGATGTTGATGAAAGTCAGCTAAATGATGACGAGTTGCTCAAAAAGGCTGTTGTATTAATGATAGATGGTTATCTATATGATGCAGATAAGATCGTAGGAGATCTAATTTCAAAAGATCCCGACAACAATTACCTGAACTATTTGAAAGGTTTCAACCTTCTATATTCAGCAAGAGATCATGCCGCAGCTATTCCCTACTTTGAGCAATCCATCCCACCTGAGCCTGGAAAACTAGAATTGTTATCCGCTGACTCAAAAGTTCCCGTAGATGTGTACTACCACTTGGGGACTTCGTACCATTTTTTAGAAGATATCGATAAAGCAACGGAATACTATACGCTTTTCAAGAATCAATCGGGTAAGAAATCAGAATTCTACGATGAAGTGGATTTACGACTCGCTCAATGCGAAGTAGCTAAACAACTCATCGCTAATCCCAAATCGGACAAAGTGGAACTGATTAAGGGGAATATAAATACCAACTTACCTGAATACAGTCCAGTGATTTCTGCTAATGGAAAAGAGCTCTATTTCACATCCAGAAGAGATTGGAGCGATGAAGACCTGAGCAAAAAGCTCTATCCAGTTGATAATTCATATCCAGAAGATATTTATTACAGTCAATTAACGAGAAGTGACTCATGGACAGACCCTGAGAAACTGGCTATTTGTAAGCCTTTTGATAATGAGGCGAGTTTATTCATGTCCCCAACAATGGACAAGCTCTTCGTATATAGTGATGCTGAAGGAAATGGAAACCTATTTTATTCTGATTTTCAATCTGATGAATTTACGGCCATCGACGAATTGCCATTTAACCGACTAAATTCAGAGTTTTGGGAATCGCATTTTGTTTGTTCACCCGATTCGAGTTTAATTGTTTTCGCTTCCGATAGAAAAGGTGGTGAAGGTGGGCGCGACTTGTGGCTCATGCGTCAGGAGGAAGACGGATCTTGGACGAACCCAATCAATATGGGACCGGAGATTAATACTCCCGAAGACGAAGATTCACCATTTCTTACGCTAGACGGCGAATACCTCTATTATGCCTCAAATGGAAATCAAAGCATGGGTGGATTTGACGTTTTTCGAACAAAAGTTACGGAAAAAGGTGAAGCATCAGCTCCTGAAAATCTGGGAGTTCCTATCAATTCGACTGGCGACGATATTTTCTTTACACTCACCTACGATGGTAACGACGCGTACTTTACATCTTTCCGCGAAAGTGGCGTGGGTGAAACGGACATTTATCACGTAACGGATGGCGAATCAAATACTCCAGCGGAGGTCATTGCCTTGAAAGGCGAAGTAATTAACCTTACTGAAGATTCAGAAAAAGCTGACGTATCCTTCACCTTAACAAATAAGAAAACAAATCATTCGAAAGAATTGTTATTAAAGAATGATGCCTACTTCACCCTACTCGATAATTGCGGAGAATATACGTTAACCATTACGGATAATGTTACAAATGAAGTAAAGTCGACAGAAGACATCCAAACCAATTGCGAATCCGTTGCACAAACATTCGAACGAAACTACCTGAACGGAGCGTATTGGATTGCTGGCACAATCACAGATGCCGAAACCAACGAGCCCATATCTATTTCTTCGGTCGAAATCAGAAATGCGACCAATAACGAGTTAATTACATCCTTAGAGGCTCAAAATGGACAATTTTCAACGGAGAAACTTACCAATTTCCAACCGAACGATTCCGTTGACTTTTCCATTCGTATAAATGCAGAGGGATACGACTCTAAAACGGTTGAGTTTGAAGAAGTACTTGGTTCAATCGGTAAATTGACCGTTGATGTTTCGTTGGATAAATCTCCACCACTCATTGCTTCTATCGAAGATCAATTGGAAGAATTCACCATCTATTTCGATTACGACAAATCAAATATTCGCCAATCTGAAGTGGATATTATGAATAAAGTTGTGCGATTAATGAACGAAAATCCAGAACTGAAATTGATGCTGTATGCTCATACTGATGCGAGAGGAACGAAAGCCTACAATAAACGCCTATCCAATCGTAGAGCACAATCTTCACTAAAATATATTCAAAAACGCATCACGAATCCGAAGCGAATTCAGGCGAAAGGACTTGGTGAAACCCAATTGGCCGTTGAATGTGATGAGTGTACGAAACAGCAACATCAGTTAAACAGACGTACGAATTTTGAGATTATTGAATAGAACTCGCACTATTTAAGGTATTCTTGGATCAATATTTGCTATCTTTGCAGTAGTTCTTTGGGGTCGTATTGGATTTGACAGCGATAGAAGTTGTTGAGTGTAAGCATGTCGAGCGTTGTGGTGAAGCTCGTTAATCATTTGTCACAAACTATAATTGACAACACGTCATACAGACTTGCTGCCTAATTTGCGGAATGTAAATTAAGCTTAATCTAGAGGAAGTACAGTACTCAGACAAGTTCCCTCTCCCACGTTTCCGCCTGATAAACAGGGATCAAGAGGGACCAACTTTTTCAGGATAGCATGAGTGATGCTTCTAAGCTCGTGTGAAATTTAGAAGATAAGTGAGTTCATTGGGTGTCTTTGTCCGGGAGTTCATCGAAAATTAATTGAAGACTAAACATGTAGAAAGCTTAATTGCTCGTCGTTTGGACGAGGGTTCGAAACCCTCCGACTCCACCAAATTAGAAACCCAGTTATCCCAATATAGCTGGGTTTCGTCGTTTTAAGAATATTCATGCAGTTTGAGGAGCGTTTCGAACGAAACCTACGGTCGTGTTTTCGGACTGGATGGTCCGACACTCCCTGTTAGCTACGCTGCTGCCTACGGCGGTCACGAGTTACAGCTTCTTTGAGATCCCAAGCTAAATACTTCGCATTTTCTTTTGGTAAAATGATCGGTTCATTGATTTCATCATGTTTGTTAACATATACTACTAGTGCTAGTCCAGTACATCTTTCTAATTTATTCACTCCCCTTATTCCTGCTGTGATCTTTCGAGAGCGAATACCTTATCCATTTCAAAAAGCTTTAGATAAATGGAAAAGCATCACTTTGTTCTGCGGAACGCTAAAGTTTATTGGTTGTGTGATTCCTTGCGGTTCAATCTTCCTATGATTCTTTTTTGCGTATAATAAAAACTTGTTGAATTTTGATCGCTTAAAATTCTTTGCACTATGATCTTCTCCATATAATTTTAGTATATTAATATCATTTGCTTCACAATGTTTGATCAGTTGCTCTTACAGAACTCCTAAACTTAAACCGTACCCTCTATCTGCTTGTTCATCTGTACTAACTCGTATATAAAATACTGCTGTTTTCACTCTGCCTCTTTTATCTTCTTACCCTTTTCTATTTATGCGAGTAAATACAACCACTCGCGTATTGCTTTAATTTGTTTATTTCTTGTAGTTTTTACCAAGTATTTTTCTTCACGCTTGAATCGTTAACATTTGATTGGATGTTCGTAATTAAGTAAAATTGATGTGATTCTGTTTTTGAATCGATTAGAATACATGATGGAAAATTATTAAAATCATGCAGTAAAATACCCTTGTGAAATAGGATAAGAATAACCGCCTGTTTATTTTAAAGTAGAAAATTGGATTTGGTTCAATATTTATCAGCCCTTCAATAGTGGGCAGATAACTGAGATATTGAAAACTGTGTATTCTCCTTAACAAATTGACTATCTTTCAGAATCCATTTTCACGTAAAGATTCAATGAAACAAGATTCGATACAAGATCAACTCAAAGCGAAATATTCAGGATACATTATTCATTTCGGGAATTATGATCGAAACGACAGTATTCGTTATTCCCTAAAATCAAACCGACCTTTTTCGGAAGCATTATCAATCGATATGTTCAAAAAGGGTGTTAGAGAGATTTTCTTTATCACACTTGACGGGAAGAATATTGAATGGTGTTGTTTGGCAGAAAAGAAACGAAGGGTTGTAACAGATAAATATAAAGTAGAGTTCAAAAACTTTGTGCGACTGGCACCTAGTATCAATATTGACAATTTAAAGCATGAACTAAAAAAGGCTTTAAAAGGACACTTCATTCGGTCAACCTCTGGAAATGGAGGGGTAATTACACCAAAAACGTGGAAGTCATTACTGGAAATAATTGAAAAAAATGATCCTGAGAATTTTGAAAAGATCACTGGACTATTTTCAAAACGATTTGATCAATACGTAAAAACGGATAAAAGAGGTATAGGTGCGTACAAAAAAGATGCTTCCTCATTCGCCTTAAATATTGGTGAAATTGACCCGAAAAACGAGGATACAGTGCTAAATCTGTCTTACGGAAATCAAAAACGTTTAAGTGAAAGAAATGAGGATGAACGATTGCCACCGTTCTTAAAGGGGTTAGAAGCACCTGTTCTTCTGGAAGATCAAATGATATATCACGACTGTTCTGTTTTTGATGATTGGAGTGAACTGAACTCCAGACCTGATGTAACAGCCCAATTTGTTCAAGGGAATAAAATTGTAACAATCAGTAATTATAATCGCCATGTAATAGAAGAACAAACTGGAGTGGATATGCTATATTACAACCATCATTATGACTCTTATGCACTGATTCAGTATAAGCGATTAGACCCGAATGAAAAAGTATTCAGACCGATTGACGCAAATTATGAAAAAGAACTGAAGAATATGGAGCGACTTATTGATGTCGCCGGACTAGATAATAACAACTATTCATCTCCTAAAGAGTACAGAATGAACAATATGTTCTGCTTTTTCAAATTATGTGAGGCTAAACCAATTAACCAGAATTCTCGCGATCTTATTAAAGGAATGTATTTCCCCTTGGATTTATGGAAATTATTATTGGACTCAGATCAAACGACGGGGAATAGAGGTGGTAAACGGATAGGGTATGACCATGTTGATGGAAGGTATTTCAACAATACTCAATTCATAGATTTATTTAAACATGGGTGGATAGGATCATCCCATGTTGCCTCGAAGAAAATAACCGAAATCATTTCGGAAATACTTGAAAATAAGCATTCGTTGATACTAGCTTCTTCAAATCAAAGAAAAAGTCAACACTACTGATTTCATTAATAGATAGCGTGCAATACTATCTAAAATTCGACCTCGAACCGACTCGGATTCCGACTGTAGTATTTTCGATCAAAAGTCGCGACCAATTGAATTGTATTTAAATAACGATCTCGACTCGACACCGACTCAAACGTTGACTCGACTAAATATCGGTTTCGACTTGGTGAAACTCATTTCCCGACTATACGAATGTGTGATTCCGCCTACATAGTTTTAATTGTTCGTCTTTTCGAGTCGGAATTGGGTCGAAGTCAACAATCTACTTTATCGACGGCAGTTGGACTTCGATGCCATAAATGTAACTTCCCGACCAGACAAACGGAATAATTCGATATGGAAATTAATGCTGTACAATAACCCGAGTCGGATTCGAGTCGATTTCGATATTACTTATTCTCTCGCTTGAGAGCTTCGATCTCCTCTTTCGATAGAGACCAGTCGATTCGACAATCGTATCAATATCGACTCCTTTATGCAATAAGTTTATAGCAATTTCACGGAGTACGACATCTCTTTCTGCCAACGCCTTGGCTTCTTGACGCATTCGCTCTTCGAATACAAATGCTGGCACAAACTTGGTACTTCGACTCAATTCTTCGAGTAAACCAGATACGGCAAAACTGTAATAACTTCGTTCACTAATGATAAAATGGTCGACTACTGGTACATTTACGATGATTCCGATTTGAATTAATCGATCAGTAAGGTCTTTATCGGCATCGGATGGTTGTGTACCATGATAATTTTAACGGCTTGCTTTTGCAAAGCAAAGCTATATACCTCCATTGGTTCGGAACTAGTCAAGTTAACCGACCCGAGATTCACCAACTAAATAAACAGAATTCGATTGTTATTCGCCAATCCGACTATCCAGAAATGTTCTTTGTTACGATCAATCTTTTCTTCTCGCAACAAAATCTTCTACATAATGCCATACAGATCATCCCCATTCAGGATTTTGATTTTTTCTTCGTTGGATAATGGAACGTTCATGGTGTTAAAGATAACAATTTGGTAGACTTAAAACTAAGATAAAATTCTTATTCAAACGATAAGTCGTTCTAACTGTATTCTATCATCAATTTCAGGTAATTATTGCAATAATCTGAATGAAAATTGAGTATTTTTACGCATAGGAATTCAATGATATTTATGCCAATTTTAGGCTTAGTAAAATCGACTCTATTTTGAACACCACTTTAGTTGAATAAACCACAAACTCTAAAAGATGAACATTGAATTCATAGATATCCAAAATTTCAGAAAGCTGAAATCCTGTAGAATTGATTTTGGAAAGGATCAAACCATTTTTGTTGGTCCGAATAATAGCGGAAAAACATCAGCGATGGATTCACTATCATTCTTTTTAACAGACAGATCAAAATTTACAACAAGAGACTTTACGTTAAATAACTGGATAAAGATTAACGCTCTAGCCAATGAATGGTTGAATACTGAAGAACAAAATGATGATTATTGGGATGTTGAACTGGAGAAACTTCAACAATACTTGCCACAAATTGACCTGTGGATTAATGTAAAGGATACCGAGATTCATCATGTCCACCATTTGATTCCGACACTAGACTGGGAAAGTGGATTATTGGGAGTACGATTACGGTTTGAACCAGACAATCTTTCCAGTTTATTTCAAGAATTTAAACTCGACTTTTCTAATGCAAAGAACCTCAATTCCAAGTCATCAAAAAAAATAAAATTATGGCCTAAAGATTTGTGGGACTTCCTTGATCACAAATCAAACTTATCTCGACTTTTTAGTATAAAGTCGTATATCCTAGATCCAAGTAAAGTTGGAGACCTTTCAAAACAAGATTCTAGCCCTCAAGTTTTATCAAAGAACAATGTACCATTAGAAAAGGACGCTCTTTCTGGGTTGATTAAAATCAATACAATCAATGCTCAAAGAGGATTCTCTGACGCCAATGATTCCAATGGTAGGTTAAAACCTCTATCCTCTCAATTTCGAGAATACTACACTACTCATTTAAGTCCAGAAGAAAAACCAACTGAAGATGATCTAGACGCACTCGATGCTATCGAAACTGCTACAAAAACCTTCGATGAAAAATTAAAAGATCGTTTTCAACCCTCTCTGAAAGAACTTGGTGGGATTAATTACCCAGGGTTCGGTAATCCGAAAATTACAATTTCCAGTTCAATATCACCATTGAGCGGTATCAATCATGATTCTGCGGTACAGTTCGAGGTGTTAAAAGATGGTGAGGGAACGGAACAAATAACTCTTTCGTTGCCAGAACAAACAAATGGTTTGGGATATCAGAATTTAATATCCATGGTTTTTGAGTTAATAAGATTTCGAGATGAATGGATGAAAGTTGGTAAAAAATCAAAAAATGAAGAAGATTTTTTCGAGCCTTTACATCTTGTGCTAATCGAAGAACCTGAAGCACACTTACATGCCCAAGTGCAACAAGTTTTCATAAATAAAGCCTATGAAATTTTAAGAAGTCACGTAAACCTAAAAGACAATGAACTATTCACGACTCAACTGGTAGTTAGTACTCATTCTAACCATATTGCTCATGAGGTTGACTTTGCGTGTTTAAGGTATTTTAAAAGAATCTTGCCTAAGACCAATCAAACGGCAATATCGAAAGTAATTAACCTCTCAAAAACCTTTGGAAATGAAGATGCCACGACGAAGTTTGCAATTAGATATTTAAAAACCACACACTGCGATTTGTTTTTTGCTGATGCCGTAATATTAATTGAGGGGGCGGCTGAAAGAATGTTGGTTCCTCATTTTATACGTCAGCATACCCCCAATCTATCAACTGCTCATTTATCTCTTGTCGAGATTGCAGGTAGTCATGCTCACAGATTAAAACCTTTGATAGAGGATTTAGGTGTGTTAACCTTAATTATCACAGACTTAGACCCTGTAGACCCGAGTAAAAATAGATCGTCAGTGCAGCCTGTTAAAGGCAAAAAGTATGAAACTGGCAATAGCACAATTTCCAAATGGATTCCTGAGAAAAAAGAAATTGATAGTCTAGTCGATTTAGAATCGAGTAATAAAATTTCCTCATCTGGAAAAATTCGAATAGCATATCAAATCGGACAGGAAATAGATTTCAACAAGAAAAAGATAAACACTCAGGCGACAAGTTTTGAGGATTCCCTAATTTACAACAACATTGATTTCTTTAAATCTATTGATGGATATGGACTTATCAAGAAGTTTAAGAAAAATATTAATGATTCAACTGAGGCAAATATTGAAGAAAACATATACAAATCTCTTAGGGATAGTAAATCAGGTGACAAAGCAGCATTTGCATTAGATCTTCTTTTTCAGGCCGATCCAAAAGAATTAAAAACTCCTGTTTACATAGAAGAAGGACTTAAATGGCTTGAGGAAAAGCTAAGAGAAGGTGAACAACTTTAGTTTAAATGATGCAAAAATCCAACATAAACATAGACGACAAAGTCGATACAGAAATTATTTCTGGATTAAATCTCGACGACCCTAAGAGTTTTTTTCTATTCGCTGGGGCAGGTTCTGGCAAAACACGAACATTAATTAATGTTCTTTCACATATAAAAAAGGAAAACAAGGATTTTCTTTCCTTGAATAGTCGAAGGGTTGCAATTATCACCTATACGAATGCGGCTTGTGATGAAATAAAAAGTAGGTTAGATCATGACCCACTATTTGAAGTTTCGACTATTCACAGTTTTACATGGGAACTAATTAAGCATTATACCCAGGATATAAAAGGATGGATAAAAAAAGACTTGGAAGATGACATTGCTAAATTAGAAGATCAGCAAAGTCGAGCCAGAGGAAAAAATAAAAGTTATTTAGATCGGGAGAAAAAAATCGAGTCTAAAAAAAAGAGGCTTACCAATTTGAATAACATTAAGGAATTTACTTACAATCCAAATGGAGATAACCTAACCAAGGATTCATTGAACCATAGTCAGGTGATTAAATTAGGAGCATTCTTTCTAAATGAAAAGGAATTAATGCGAAGTATTCTCATTAGAAAATTTCCAATTTTATTAATTGATGAGAGTCAAGATACTAACAAGGAGTTGATTGAAGCATTTTTAACAGTTCAAAACCTCCATAAAAAAGATTTTTCCTTAGGTGTTATTGGTGACATGATGCAACGAATATACCTTGATGGTAAAGAAGGATTAGAAAAGGGTATCCCTTCTGATTGGCTTACTCCTAAAAAAAGTTTGAATCATCGCTGCCCTAAAAGAGTTGTAAAACTTATTAATAAAATCAGATCAGAGGGAGATGGACAACAACAAATTCCAAGAAGTGATAAAGAAGAAGGAATCGTTAGGCTTTTTCTTGTGCAGGCACCTTGTATTGATAAAAAGTCAATTGAATTAAAGGTAGCCGATCAAATGTCAAAGATCACCAATGATGAAAAATGGACTGGTCAAGATGCTGACATTAAATCACTAACCCTTGAACATCATATGGCAGCAAAGCGAATGGGGTTCAGCGATGTATTCGATCCTCTTTATGAGATTAATAAATTAAAAACTAGCTTACTTGATGGATCGTTACCTGGAATGAGTTTTTTCACGAATACTATACTTCCTTTATACGAAGCCTGCGCTGATGACGATAAATTTGAAGTCGCAAGAATAATAAAGGAAAAATCTCCACTACTCGACAAACGCAATATTGAGTCATCTGGCAACCAAGTCAGGCTAATTGAGATGTCAAACAAGGCAGTAAAAGAGTTTTACAGTCTTTGGGAAAAAGAGTCTCCCCCATCCCTGTTGGATATATTAAAGAATATCTGGAATTCAGGACTTTTTATTATCCCTGATTCTTTGACCCCAATAGTGTCTAGATCGAAGGATGATCTCAAAAGTACTGAACAATCAGATTCCACTCCAGAAGAAGATAAGGATGAAATCATTGATGCATGGGATAAAGTTCTGGAATCATCTTTGGATCAAGTAAGTTTATATAAGAAGTACATTTCAGATGAAGGAGATTTCGGAACGCACCAAGGAGTAAAAGGGCGTGAATTTCCTAGAGTAATGGTTGTTCTGGACGATGAAGAAGCAAAGGGATTTTTGTTTAGCTATGAGAAACTATTCGGAGTACAACCAGAAAGTGAAAGAGATGTTAAAAACAAAGCTGAAGGAAAAGAAACTGGTTTTGACAGGACACTTCGCCTTTTTTATGTTACATGCAGTCGTGCAGAAAAGAGTTTAGCGATTATCGCCTATACTTCCAATCGAAATCTATTGAAGAAGAATGTAATAGAAAAAGGCTGGTTCTCCGAAGAGGAAATAGAGTTTTGTTAATGGAAAGTTTCAATCTATATCGAGAAGCAAAGGATAATTACAACAAGTTAATTCCGAATCAAATAGATGGATTAATTGTATTATCTATATATGAAAAATATAAAGAGAGTAAGTTTACTGAAGATAATATAAACGCTATAATCAATAAGGTATATAGTGATGCAGGGAAAGGAAGTAAAACAAATTCCTTTGAAAGAAACAACAAAACCATTTTAAGGTTACAGGAGTCCTTTTTGTGGAGGGATGCAAATAGCAGAACTTATACTTTTAAAAAATATGGTTTAGATTTTTGTGAAAACGTACAAAAAAGGTTGGTAGAGAACTACAATCCTGCGAAAATCAAAAGATGGTTTGATGAATTGTATGCCAGTCTTAATTCATCTATTCAAGAGGGAGGCGATTTTAATAATTGGATTACTGATCATTTCAATTTAAGGAAGCCTGAATTAGCGATGCAAATAGAAATACTTGATCATCAGGTAAACAAATCGGTACATGACTTCAAGAAAAACATCAAATCAAAAACCGCCGACGTACTGCAAATTTTGGAGCAAATAGAATTTGGACTTGATCTCATCAAAAAGCAATCTTCAGAATTGAGTAGTGCCTTTTCTATTTCTTATGACATTGATGATACATTAACCAGTATTTTGGAAAAAGGAGATGTAGCTGGTTATATAGATAACATTAAGAAGGTTCAAGAATTTCATGATAATTCTAGGAATCACTTGGAACAGGTAAGTTCGAGAATAGATAAAATCAAACCTCAAATCAGAGAATTCATTTACAACTTTAACCGTGGTCATTTTGATCGTAAGACAGATGAATTTATCCAGTTTCTGCTCAAAAAATCAACAACTAATCGAATAGGAGGTACAAAAATTATAGAATTCCCTGATGACATTCCTCACTATACTTTCGTGGAAGAACAAATAGTTCCCAAATTAACAGTTATACCAATCAAAGAGTTTACGCCAAAACTTCCAACTCCAGTTTCAAAAAGAAAGATTAATAGAGAGAATAAACTAAAATTGGTTGAAAAAACTCAAAAATGGAAAGCAGAAAAAGATCGAATAACGTATTGGACAAAATTTGCTTTTGCTGAAGTCGAAGAAAAATCTTTTTTAAACTTTTCTTCGCTTTTCTTTAAAATTCTTACCCAAGATGGTTTCACGGTAGCTGTAAAGACTACCCACAAAGTATTGCGGACAGCATCTAAAAAATCACAACAATTTCGGATAGAAGTACTCAAAGAACCATTTGAAACCAAAATAGCATCTAAAATCAAAATATGGCAAGTGATAATTCAGAAAATATAAATCATTATCCCTTTTTAATGGATAGAAAGGCGAAAAATTGTTTTGGTAAAATTGATTATCACTTGAGGAATGGTGTCCATATTCAGCGAGAATTCCCTTCTGAAGAATTGTTTCGTTTTCTGGATGCCAATTATGAGAAAGGAATAAAACAATATTATCTAGACATGTTCGATCTTCCTCTGAGTCAATCGGGTAGTGAATTCAACAGATACTATTACATAAATTTGAATACGGGAGAAAGAAGTAAGGTTTCAGTAGATAATAAGGATTATCTAAAGTCGGAACATATTCTTATAGGACTTCTGTTTATAAAACTTTTTAGACTAGAAGGTAACATTGATTTAGACAATGTTGAAGATTTTATTCAACTTTTATTTCAAGAATATGAAGAGGAAAAGATCGCTTTAATTCGATTAATAACTGATCAGGTTTCTGACAAAAGTTCAGATCGCAATGAAGATAAAGTTGAGTCAATCGTTCACGCGGCATTCAAAAAATTTGGAGAACTCGGATGGTTGTTATGGGATCGATCATCACAAAATAAATTCAAAGTACTCCCTTCATTTGAACGACTAAGGGAAATGTATTCCCCTCAAATTGAAAATATTGAAGCCATAATAACCAAATATAAGGAAGATGAGTAACTATCCTAGAATATTCAGTTTAAGTACTATTGGGATTAAACAACACTTTAACGCTGACTACCTAATACATCCTTATAGAACAGATTTTAGTGGTGAAAGCGGAAGTGGGAAAAGTATGGTGTCCGATATGATTCAACTTATTTTGGTCGGTTCGGGAGACTTTGCCTCGTCTACTAAAGGTAATAAACCGAGAGAAGTTAAAGGAATGTTACTTCCCAATAAAGGTAAATCGACATTCAGAGGATATACGTTCATGAATATTGAAATTAAGCCGAATCAATATTTAGTAATCGGTGCATATATTGAAAGCACAAGTAATCAATCTCAATTATTTATCATGCAACGCGGTTATGACTGGGATGAACCTCTTCCTTTTAACACCCCTGTATACAATCGTCATTTGATTTTTGATGATAAAATATTTCCGTTGAATGATATTACAAGTAAAATTGAAGATTCTGGAAATGGTATTTTAAAGCGATTCAAGCGCTCGGAGTATCATCAAAAACTATACGACATTGGTATTCTATCCTATGATTTGACTAAAAAAGATATTCTTCGATCTTATGGTAGTATTTTACGCTCTTTTTCAAGAGGCAAAGGGTTTGATGTAGACTCATATAGTCTCAAAAATTTCCTGTTTGGTAGTGAGGATCAAAACTCTATTAAGAGTAAGTATGAAAATGAGATTAGAAATATAAACACAGACTTTCATGATCATAAAAGATACTCTGATGAAATTAATTTGATTAAGGAGAAAAGAAGTTCGATTAAGGACGTTGTGAAGAGATACAGTTCGTTTATAAAGCTATTCAAAGACTACTCACGTACTAAATTTGCTTATTGGAATTCTCAAAAAGAAGAGGCTGATAAAGAATTGGTTCGTCTAAATCAAAAACACTAAATCGCTTTTGTTGAAAAACAACTACTTCAGGTTAAGATAAATGAGGGTCAAATAAATAATTTAGATCGGTTGGATCAGTTGCTAAAAGATAAATCCAAACTCGAATATAAAAAAACTCCGAAAACGACTAAAGACATCCTGGAAAAACAGCTCTCAAGAATATTGATTTTAAAGGGAGATATAAACAAAATGGAGAATTGGCTAAAAGCCAATCAATCCAATTTTGATAATGTCAGAATTTGGTTTAAAAATGAGTTTTCAAAAAGTGAATCACTCCGTAAATTGGATGAATTTACTCAATATTTGCAAAGTGAAGAACTTATAGAAAAATTCGAATGTTCTGTGTGGAATTTAGACCCGAGAAATGCAAAGGATTTAGCGTTAAAAAAAGAACAAGAATTAAAAGGTGAGATTAATCGATTTCAGACACTAATTAAATTTTCTGATGTCGATGACGAAGATTCTCTATCCTCTTGGGCATTCGAAAACTTGAAATTTCCAGTTAGTCACCGGAAAGAAAGTATCCTTATTTATTTCCAACAATTCTCAAAAAACAAACCCCAACAAATCGAAAAAGGATCAAGATACCTGCCTTTTCCAGAAGAACTTTTCGAAAATTTAGACATAAAAGATGAAAATGAACTGGGATTTTGGCTCAACTTGGATGGCATTTATGAATTCATTAGCATTGATAAAGAAAGGTATCTCAATTTCTCTGAACCAGAGGAAGTAAAAAAGTATCTACTAGAAAATAAAAATAAACTTCAAGATGAATTGACTAGCATTCAATCTAATTTAAACGAAACTCAAAAGTTAAGGGATTATTTACAAAATTACCCCCAGTTAGATGAACACCTCCAAATTTACCTTGACAAAAGTGACATTTCACAATACAAAATTGATCAAACAATAGAAGGTATTGACTTAGAAAAGTTAGAAACAATTATTGAAACATACCAAAACAAAAACGCACATTTAAAAAATCTAGAACAGATCCAATCTAAACTTCATGAGTTTGACTTGTCAGATAAAGAATTAAATGGTGTTGATCAAGAGATCAATAAGATTATTAAAACTTTATTCAGAGGGGAGCAAGCCGCATCAATCACATCGGATCGGATTAGTGAAAGAAAGGAAAAATTGTCCACAGAAAAAGAAATTAACGAGAGCGAACTCTTCACTTTTATTTCTGAAAACCGATTGAATCAAGAACATATAATTGAGCAATCGGATATCGACTTCGAGGAAACTGATATAACCTCACTCCTTTTAGAGGAAAGTAAAATAGAGAAGGTGTGTGATGACTTACAGAAAAGTATTCAACGTTTTGACTCCTTAATTTCTACGGCTAATGAAGCAATTATAAATGTAACCACAAATTACTTTGTGACGATTGGGGAAAAATTAGAACTAGTCACCATAGACGAATTGTTTAATCCAGATGAAGGAGAGCCTTCCTTGAAGGATAAAATGAACAATGCGAAGACAGCTTTTGAAACCATTTTTGATGCCCAAAAAGAAAAATTACCCAACATGCATTTTGGCGATGAACGAGACATTGGTGAACTCGCCCATTATTTGCTACCAACAATCTTTCAAACAAAAGAAGTAAACTTCGCATTAATTGAAGAAAATATTGAGGAAAGACTCAATAAACTAACTCAAGACATTCAAGAAATCGGCTCCAGAAAAATTGAAATTCTGAAAAAGGTATTTAAAGATGTTAGAAAAGTCTATGACGACTACCTGATCCAAATCAATCAAATTGATAATGATCTCAAAAAAAGAAAAATTACTGGAGGTAACAAAGCCCGGTTAGAACATAGGCCATCCATTGATTACCCTATTAATTGGCTTACTACGTTTCGAAAACAAATAGATAATGAGATTAATAATATTGGGATATTTGAAGACCTTAAAAACGAAATCGACATCAATAAAATGATGATCAAGGCCTTTGAACAAGCTGGTGGTAAGGCCGATGCAGAACCAGATGATCTAATTGACCCTAAATCGTATTTCGACTTGGAGTTTAATTTAACTCTTGAGAATGGTGAAATGAACTCTGGTAGTAATGGCCAAACCTATACAGGAAATGCATTACTAGGTTTGGCTAGACTGTCTTTACTTGATGGGAATGGAAAAGGAATAAAAGTAATGCCGATTGATGAAGCAGAAGGACTTGGAGGAAATTATGATATGCTCCATGACTTAGCAAAAAAGGAAGAATATCAAATTATTAGTATGGGAATTGAAACTACCGGAGACATCATGGAAGGAGAACAGTATATCTACATTATGAACGAGAATAAAATCTCTAATTATGATTCTTATGTACCTCCTGTTGCAATATTATCAGGTGGAAATTTGATCGAAGATATTGAATCCTACATAGCTGACTTATGAAGCATACGAACATCACTTGGAAAGAACTAAAAGCACTCAACGATATTTTTATCAAAGGTAAATCTGGTGCTAGAATTCAAAATCATCCATATATAAAACATTTAATTGAGACTAGGGATTACTTTGAACATCCAGAAGGCAGAAACGATGTTTTACTAACTACAAATCGTTTTGATAATTTCTACAAAAAAACATTTCTCAAGCCATTTAACGCTGCAAAGGAATTCTTGAAATCCGAAAATATTGAAACTTCCGCCAAGAAAAATTTCACACTTGATGATATTAAAACTTTCATGTTCATCGCTGAGAATAGACAAGAACTAAGTTCAAAACTGACCAATATTGAAGATTTTTCAAGTAAGATTTTCGAAAGTTCTAAATACTTAAAAGGGAAAAGAAGTGTTCGGAACGCCGTATGCAAAATATTAGGAATCGACGAATTTCCGATAGAGAAAAAAGATCATCAATGGAGGTTAGTGGTTGATAATCAAAATCCCAAGGCGATTATACTATGTGAAAACAAATCTTTTCTTCGACAACCATGGATTGCGAAAGAAAATCAGATTAAACTATGGTATGTTGGTGGTAACAATATCAAACAAATAGACGAAATAGACGAAATTGAATTATCTCGACCAATCTACTATTCTTGCGATTGGGATTTAGCAGGACTTCAAATCTATTTAAGAATCAAGAAAAAACTTAGAGAAAGAAGTAAAGAGTTAAAAATTCTTTACCCAAATCCCCCTCATAAAGAAACCCCATCTAAGGCATTAGGACATAAGAGTTATTGGAATACACAACCTTTATCAGGTTTGATCCGTGATGAATTCAGTCAACAGGAAATAGACCTTATAAATAACCTAATTAAAAAGGATACATGGATTGAGGAAGAGTCAACCGATTTAGGTTTAATGATTTCTACAATGTTGGAAGATTTGAATTAGTTATGTTTCTTCAGTTGATTTATAATTATCTTCCCTAATTAATCACTCAATTCATTTAATTGCTTTTTTATGTCATTAGTTAGCTTAGAAAAAACGCGCTGATTTATATCCTCATTCTTCAAGGTAGAACCAAATATCATTCTGTTAACAAGGTCTTCCTTACCTCCAAACAAACCATTAAATGAGGATGCCAATGTTGACACATACGATTTTTTATAGATCTTGTGTTTCCTTAATAAGTCAACTACGTAATCTTTATGGTTTTCATAGATTTGAGTGATATTTAGAATATCATCAAGTTTTGTTGCACCCTGATTAAATTTAATGGTAATATCATCCTCAGTTAGCTTTTGGGAATAGAATTTTGCTATTTGAGCAGGGGGCAATTCAAAACCAATTTCACGCTTCGGTCTATCAATATAATATAACTGGTATTGAATATCATACTCCTTCTTGAGGTGATTGCAATTGTTACATGAAGGATAAAGATTTGCCAGAGAAATAGAAAAGTAAGGATAACTTGCTTTTGGTAAATTATGATCCGCTTGAAGTCGTGCTAATTCACTTGTAATTAGCAATATAACATGTTGACTATTGCAATACACACATGCCTTAACTCCTAATTGCTTATAGAAATGAAACAAGAGTTTATCATCACCACTTCTTAATGTCTTGTATTGCAAAAGAGTTAAAATTTTAGATTCAAACCCTTTCTTCACATCTGGATCGAGCTTATCTAGATTTATTGCTTCAAATTTCTTCTTCCACTTCAATAATCCCTGCGAATCACAACACATAAGTTCTTCAACATTCCCGTTCAGAGTAGACACATACTTCAATATCTCAGGGTTTGCACCAAAATCAAAAGACTTTTTTACTTTCTTACCAGATACATTTCTAGTATCATAATTAAAGGTCTTTTTATTTTCAAAATTAGTCAGGCGTTTTTCGCAAAGCCGTATGAATTTCTTGAAATCTGGATTCTTTTTCATGTGGTCAATAGCATCGACCAAGACATCATTACTTATTTGTTCCATGTTGATTTTGATTATAAAACTCCTTCAATTCGTTATACGAAGGTTCCTTAAGCTTTTTACTGAACAGGTCGAAAAGGCTATTTCTCAAAATATCCTCCCCGACAAGTTCAATTGTACTCTTCATTTCTTCTTGTTCTTCGGTTGTTATTTCTTGCGTCTCCCCTTGCAGTCTCTCAATAACCTCATTTATTTTACTCATTGCAAAACCTCCCATGAACGCGTCTTTTAAAAAGAAATCATTTGCAAGTAGATCATGAATATTAGCACCAAAAGTCTGACTGAACTTTCTTTTTGACGGCTTCCCATTTTCCAACCTTAGAATATTTTGATTTGGAATATCTGAAAGGATAAATGGTGAATGTGTCGAAAAAATGATATTTACGGATTGAATTCCAGTATTTAACTTTGAAATTTCTTTCACAGTTGTCAACATTTCACTAACCATTTTTCTCTGACTATTCGGATGATAATACAATTCAATTTCATCTAAAAAAATATTAATGTTTTCATATTTAATACGTTCTTTATCTGAAGTATGTATAGACTGAAGATTGTGCAGATGGTACGAAATTGAGCTAAGATTAAGAATAATCTGTTGTTCTCCAGAACTTAGCTCTGATAACTTAAATGTCTTCCGTTTTTCAAGATCTCTAATTTCAAAATCAACATTCATAAATCCAGGATGTGAGAATAGAGAAAAGTCATATGGGGATATCATCTTATCCCCTTCCGCATCCTCAATAATTTTAACAGCACATACCTTCAACCAATCTATCATCTGACTTCTGTTGAGTACAATTTGATGTTTAGAATTCATAGTCCATAAATTCTTTCGTTTCTCATGACTATGCAAAAAGAGTATTGTTTGAAAGATTTTTTTGGTTATGTGCGTATCATCTTTGTTTATGAATGACACCAATTCTTCATGATTTTCCCGTGTTATTTCAGTTTTGAATAGAAATGGATACTGCTCTGGAATTCTAAATACTTTCTTATCCAAATATGCCAATGCCTTTTCTGTAATTCTATCAATCGTAAGAGATGAGAAACCTTTACAATGCAATATTTTGCCAATTGGGTCATTCTTGAAATAGGACGAAGAGAGCTCTATCATTGGTTTTACCCCAACTGTTTCTTCCCCAGAGTTACGTTTTGGTGTATAAATAAAATTCTCAAATCGGTACTTATCAAGTAAAAGATAATTGGGATTCGTATACAAATTATATGCGATATTCCCCGCTAACCTTTCTTTGAGTAAATGCGTTTCATGATTTACATTAAAATTTCCTTCATCCCGCATTGGATTGATCACGACTGGAGTTTGATAACCATCATTTTTGTGAAAAAGAGTATTAATCCATTCTCCCAGAGAAGCCGAATTGAGCGAATGATGTGAGTAGTTCACGCTTATCGAATAGAAGAAGTCTTGAAGATCGAACTCCTTCAGATTCTGTGCTTCCAGGCGCTTCCCATTTTCAAAACTAACATGAGTAAATTTTCCGCCATTTATTTCAATACAATGAATCTTATCCGTTTCGTACACTAGGGCTAAATTCAACTTTGAATCAATGTCCCTTTCGATTTTTCGAGTTGCACGTATTCTTCTATTTAGATCAACTCTTCTTTCTACGAGTTTTTCTTTTATAAAATCATTCATTGACTTCTTCTTTCCCTTCTGCAATACGTGTATACCATATCTCTTCACCAATCTAGCAAGCAAAATCTCTCTGTCCTCTCCCTTAATAGATTTTAATCTCCATAATTTTTGATTCTTTTTAATTTCTTCAAATAGGTGATTTATTCGAACCTCTGAGGTTTCTACAATGAATTCATCTTCTTTATCTTTTATAACATTTTTATAGCGAGTTCCAATGAAATACACCGCGTAGTAAAGAAGTTCAATTAAACTACTTTTTCCAGAGCCATTTTCACCAACTAATGCTGAAATCGATACATTTATTTCGTTAGAATTATTATAGAGGCTTAAATTCTTCTCTCTCTTGAATTTCGAGTTGAGCTGAACACTTTGAATAGATGTATTCTTTTCATTAAGCTCAATATCATACTGCTGATAAAAACAATATTTCTCACCTACTTCAAGATTTTTCAAGAACCTCTTTGAACACCCGTCTAATGGAATTAATCCAATTAGTTTAAATCCACCCATTGCTTTAAATTTAAGTATTCTCAAACCTACTGACTATGACTGACTTTATCAATGCGTATTTCCACTTAAATTTCAAATGTAAAACTGCCCTAATTACCTAAAAGCGTAAATACTTTACGTTCTACCATTATAATCTTGCGACTCGAATAATGAAAACCAGAATTTATGCCCGCTACCATTATCACACCAAAAGATTTAGTAAAACTCAAGAAAGAACCCTTAATCGAAATTAAAACGCTTCTCGATGAGCAAAAACTCAATACAGAACCTCCTAAACCTGAGAAACAATGCATCAAATCTCATCAGGTTCAACGAATGCTTGCAATTTCCCCGGGGACACTTCAGAATTTGAGAATCAATGGAACCATTCCTTATTCAAAACTCGGTGGTGTTCTATTGTATGATAAAAATGAAATTGAACGAATATTTGAAACAAATATGAGGAATAAACCATTTGAGTATTAGTCACTCTTTATGGTTGGTTTTAGGAAGTTCCAACTCATCAATCAACTCTCCATATTGGTTCGATTTGTGTTTCGAGTCCTCCACCAAATTAGAAACCCAGTTATCCCAATATAGCTGGGTTTTGTCGTTTTATAAATATTCGTACAGCTTGAGGAAGGTTTCGAACGAAACCTGATTAGAGTTTTGATGGAACCAAATTCTATTAAAGCAAAAGACCTTAGCTTTCACTAAGGCCTTTTCACTTTAAGCTCCTGTATTGCTTACTTAACAACCATTAACTTATCAAAAAATACATCCTCACCTGAAGACAATATAACATGATATGTTGCTGGTGGAAGAATAGAGACATCTATTTGCTGACGATTACTATCGAGTTCATCAGACAAAACTTTGTTGCCCCTGCCATCAATCAATACCATTGACCAAGTTTTATCACCAAGACCATTGAAGTGAACGATATCACGCGTTGGGTTTGGCGAAATTGACATTTCAATCTCTTCAGTCCCACTCTCTTCATCCACAGGGAACGGCTCAGCGTTCTTCTTACCTCCACGGATAAGATAAATATTACCATCGTACGTTACTTCCTGACCACAACCAAAGAAGGTTACGATGTAGAAATAGTACGCGTTTTCAGTAACTGGAACTCCAGACAAATTATTCCCGTCCCAATTAACTGATGAATAATTGATTGGATTACTTGGTGATGGTGCTTGAAAAGAACAACATCCTCCATATTCCTCTGCCTTATGAACGATATTTCCCCATTGATTCATGATAAACAATGAAAAACCTTGTGCGCCGAATGCACAGAACGGATGATCCTCATCTGCAACAAACCAGTAATCATTAATTCCGTCACCATTAGGCGTAAATACATTGGGAATAGGCAAATCAACGGTAAACCCTTCGAAGTCATCACAGCACCATTCACAATCACTCACACAAGTACCAGCATTTACAATTCCTTCAAACCCTGGACCTCCAGTAAAGTCATTTCCTAACTCAATGGTGTTTCCTGCTTGAAATAACACACTCGCCGTTCCTGTTTCCACCGGTCCTGAAACACCAGCCTTGATACAGTCTGCTGTTCTTGTCTCTCCAGGTAATGGATTACTATTTGGTAATCGATCATTGTAGGTTAAACAAATCGGGCAGTAATCACAAACAACAATAATGTTAAATGTAAATTCTCCCGTTTCTGGGTGACACGAGTTTTGATCATTTGCAATGACTTTAAACGTGTACGTGCCAAGAGTCGTAGATGAATTCGTAGCCCAAGAAAAACTCATCACTCCCCCTGAAGTAGTTGGTAATGTATATGAGAAACTTGAGGGTATGGTATTCGTCTGACTTACCAACATTACCTCGTTGTTATTGTCATTGTAAAGGTTTGAAGTAAAACTTACCGTATTACCTTGATTCACATAGATCGTATAGTCACCACTTCCGTTGATACCATTCATCCAAGGAGCAATATTGTTTTGAGAATGCACGGTAAATGTATAAGTTTCCGTATGCGTACAGCCTTCTGGTGTTGTTACCTTAACGGTATATGATGCATTTCCAACTGCCGGAAACACTGTTGCTGCGTCCAGTCCAACTCCAGATAAGAATGGAGTTCCATTGGTATTCGTTCCAGTATACCAACTATATGTCCAAGTATTCTCGCCTGTTACTTCCAAATCGACTTGCTCTCCTTCACAAACAGGTTCGCCGTCATGAATAAATTCAAAATCTGGATCTACGATACAGAAATCTACAGAAGTCTCATCCTGACATGCGCCAGTAGCTTTCAAATAAACTCTGTAACATTCTCCAACCTCGGGCGTGATTTGAGCAGTAACATCAAAAGTGCCTGCCTGACCATTTTGCTGTCCACTGGTATGTAATAATTGCTCACCACTAGAATTAACTAGTCTGTAAATCTCCCATACATACCCTGTTTCATCACTCGTTGAACTACCATCAACAGTTATACTTGCTCCTTCACAGTATGAATTTTGCGGTATAGATAAATTTGCAACTGGCAAAGCGCTTCCTTGAGGAAGGTCATCTACCTTTACATCATCTAATAAAATTCCAACAACTTCACTTCCTCCAAATGCTACCCATGGACCAAACGTCACGTAATGCGTTCCACTCGTTTGAGGAGTAAAGCAAAAAGAAGCCTGAACGTACTGTGTTGACGTAGGTGTTATCGTAATTTGTGGAGTATGAGTTGAAGTGAATGGTCCTGTGGTAATTGTTGGAATCGTAGGAGAAATGATACACCCTACAGGAACATCACGATCAGATGAGAAATCTTTTCTCACCCAAAAGGAAACAACATAGGTATTACCAGCCGTAAGCGGTAAAGTTTTTCCGTAACAATATTCATTTAAACCTGAATTTTCTGGTGCAACAAATCTCGCAAAACCAACACCTGAGTGAGGACTCCCCGCTACAAATGGGGCTAAACTGTGATTAACATCACACGTATTCACAAGATTATGCCACTCTACTGCATATTCTAATGAATAGTTCCAATAATCATCCGGATTCCCATCATTGTCATCATCATCATCCCATTGTTCAAATCCTCCATTGATCATATACTGACCGAAGGAAAAGGAACTTAATAAGGAAACACAAAGCAATGGGAGTCCGTATAAAAATAAATTTTTCATATGTTTTACTTGTTATCCTCTAATTGTTCAATCTTTTGCTTCAATAACTCTATTGTCTCATTCTGATCAATGATGTATAGTGTTAACTCTTCTACTTTTCTCAAAAGGAGATCGTCCATTTCACCTACATTGTATCCATTTTCTTGAAACTCTTGCGCTGAAGGAACTTCTGGAAGGTGTTTGTTTTGTTCAACAAATGACTTCACCTCTGTTAATGGCAATAAATTATAGTCATCTCCAAACACGTGATCGGAATTTGGAACATCTGCAATTACTTTAATTTTCTCACAAAGGATTCCTCCATTTACCATTAGCTTATGTCCTTGAGTATCCGTTACACTATTGTCGTACTTTTCCCAAACACCAATGGTAACTGTTCCATCATGCTGAAGCCCCATAATGGCTCCCTGATTGGATCCCGTATTATTTCTTCTGAAGTATAAATTCCCCTTGATGTCCCAAAAATTATTGTAATATGCCGTTGTAGAAACCAACATTCTAACATGCCCTGAGTTTGGCTCCTCAGTTCCCAATCGCACCTGCGTACCTGATGGCATCAAAAGGTTACCTTCTACGTGAAGTCGATCCTGTGGATTCGTTGTTCCAATTCCTACATAGCCATTGGAACCACTAACTGTTAACCTTGGCGTAGAGTTGGTTTTCAAATAGAGATTTCCTAGGCTATAAGCACTAAAACCTCCTGATGTTGTATAAACATCCGCATTAAAGAGAAACTTTGATCGATCAGTGTAAATATGGGCCCAAGTTGAGTTTGCGGGACCTAATTTAATGTATCCATAAGGAGTGTTAAATTGATTCCATTGTGCAACTGATTTGTTGGAGAATGTCACACATGCAATTGCTACTACTGCAATAAATAATTTGTTCATTATACTTAGTTTTTTTTATTAATACGCGGCAAATATAGAGCAAAATAGAGCCGTGGTATATACCAACCGAAAATGCAGTAATTCCCGAAAAAACACCTGTAAAAAAACGAGTATTTATACCTAATCAAAATTCATTTTTTTCACTAAAAAATCCCACAATCGTATGGAGTATTGTGAGTGAACTTTCATCCTGTTTTTTATCACAATAGTGTGAAGCTAGAGCTGGGATAACTGATACAAAAGAACGCGAAATGACCAAACTACTTGAACTAGTTGAACACACCTTTTAACACCTCTTTTCGTGGTATTTGGCTTCCTAGTTTAGGTATAAATCAACAGTGGGAATCATTGAAGAATTATTGATGCAGTTAAGACTGGGTTTCGAACGAAACCTACGGTCGTGTTTTCGGACTGGATGGTCCGACACTCACTGTTATCTACGCGGCTGCCTACGGCGGTCACAAGTTACCAGTAAAACACCTAGGAATTCTAGTTTTTATTAAGCAACTTTAGCACTATGAATCAAACCTTAAACCTATCTTTTCGAACAACAGTTACGCGCGAAGAAGCTGATGAAATCGCTAAATTTCTCATGGAGAATGGCATTTCTACCCGTGTTGCCAAAAACGAAGGAGACCTTGACCACGTTTTTCAAGGTGAAGCTCCTACTGATAAATTTGAAGTGCTAATAAACGAAGAAGATTTATCCAAAGCGGAAAAGGTATTTGTAGAGCTTGCCACGAAGCAGTTGGATGAAATTTCGCCCGATCATTATTTGTACTCTTTTTCGGATGATGAACTACTGAAAGTACTAGTTGAAAAGAATGAGTGGAATGAGATTGACGTGCTCTTAAGCGAGAAAATCCTGCTAAAACGCGGTGTTGAAATTGATTATGACAAACTTGATCATCAGAGAGACGAAAGAAAACAAGAACTTTCAAAACCAAAAAGTGGGCAGATCGGATGGGTAATTATCGGCTATATTTCTGCTGCCTTAGGTGGTTTTCTTGGGCTGGTAATTGGCTATTTTATCTGGCAAGCGAAAAACAAATTACCGAATGGAGAAAAAGTTCCTGCGTACAATGAAAAGCTAAGAAAGCATGGACTCACTATATTTCTAATCTCCTTGGTTATTTTTCCAACGGTGTTGATTATGAGACTCGCTTTGGAAATTATTTAAGACGGATTGCCCCCAGCCTTCACCCTATTGAACTCTATCCTTACGCCGGTTAGTTTCTTTTGCTCCTCATCTA
>PDWJ01001049.1_pt1 | contig 36089 bp, 27 predicted proteins | sample 1430881 | NCBI WGS metagenome assembly PDWJ01 (sample SAMN01162460, study PRJNA174530) | Oral metagenome, whole genome shotgun sequencing project. | biome: Marine environment; feature: Marine mammal; material: Swab sample of the gingival sulcus; isolation source: swab sample of gingival sulcus...
GCGCAATCTCTTGAATATCATCCGACAGACATCAATTCATGGAATTATGGCGGTCGGGATGACTTTTGTCATTTTAACATCAGGGATCGATTTGTCCGTGGGCTCTGTCCTGGCACTTGCCGGAGTATTATGTGCGGATTTCGAACACTGGGGCCTTCCTGTTCTGATCATCGTCATGTTGACCTTATGTGCTGGAGCGGTCTTGGGATTTTTGAATGGGGTGGTCATCACAAAGGGCAAAGTGACTCCATTCGTCGTGACGTTAGGAATGATGAGTATTGCCAGAGGATGTGCCCTGATCTATTCCGGGGGCTATCCGATCAGTGGATTTGGCAAGTCGTTCCGATACATTGGAAGTGGATACTTTCTGAACATTCCGATTCCGATTTTGATTTTTGCAGCAACACTTCTTATGGCAGCTGTTCTTCTTCGCCATACGCGATTGGGACGCTACATTTATGCGATTGGAGGAAACGAAGAAACCGTCAAACTTTCAGGAATTAACTCTGACCTGTATAAAACAGCGGCCTATACGATTTCAGGACTCACGGCAGCCCTGGGAGCCGTCGTGCTGACAGCTCGATTGAACGCCGGCGAGCCGATTGCCGGAACCGGTTATGAGCTCGACGTGATTGCCTCCATCGTGATTGGTGGAACAAGTCTGATGGGAGGACGCGGCGGTGTCGGGGGGACGTTAATCGGTGCTCTCCTCATCGGCACAATCAACAATGGGATGAATTTGCTGGGGATTTCCTCATACTGGCAGGCCGTCGTGAAGGGCTTGATCATTGTCGGTGCAGTTCTACTCGATCGATTACGTGAAGACTAACTCCATAAAAAGTTGCGATCTAAACCGATTCCCCGTTGAAACGCTGTCATCCACTCGTGAATGATAAGATGTGCGTTAATTTTGAGAGAAAATCTTGACAGAAATGTATGGTATGGTAACGTTTACATTGATTTCGAACAAAAGTAACTGATGAGAAGCGAGGTAGAGAATACTATCGGGACCCAGGCCAGGAGGGTAAAAATATGGAAGCTGTTAAAAAACAGATGGTTGAAAAGAGTTATACTCTTGCGAAAGAACGATATGCCGCATTAGGCGTTGATACGGATAAAGCATTGGAGCAACTGAAAACGATACCAATTTCGTTGCACTGTTGGCAGGGCGATGATGTCGGAGGGTTTGAAACGCCGGATGCAACACTGAGCGGCGGGGGAATTCAGGCAACCGGGAATTATCCGGGAAAAGCCAAAACGCCGGATCAACTGCGGGCGGATCTCGATAAGGCATTCAGCTTGATCCCCGGAAAACATCGACTGAATCTTCATGCCATCTATGGCGATTTCGGAGGAAAATTTGTTGATCGTAACGAAGTGCAGCCGGAACATTTTAGCCAGTGGATCGAGTGGGGCAAAGAACGACAGATGGGGTTCGATTTCAACCCATCGTTTTTTTCGCACCCTAAAGCTGATGATGGTTTTACCTTGAGCTGTGCCGATGATGGGATTCGAAATTTCTGGATCGAGCACAGTATCGCCTGCCGAAAAATCGGAGAAGCTTTCGGTAAGGCGTTGGGGACCCCTTGTGTCACAAATATCTGGATTCCTGATGGGTACAAAGATATCCCCGTCGATCGTAAGGCCCCGCGTGAACGCTTGCGAGACGCGCTCGATACAGTTTTAGCAGAACCTCTCGACCCGAGATATAACCTTGATGCCGTGGAAAGTAAATTATTTGGTATTGGCTCTGAGAGCTATGTCGTCGGTTCTCATGAATTTTATCTGGCCTACGCTTTGAGTCGGAGAGTCTTACTTTGTCTCGATGCCGGTCATTTTCATCCGACAGAGGTGATCTCCAACAAAATCTCGGCTGTGTTACCATTTATCGACGAAATGCTGCTGCACGTCAGCCGTCCGGTACGCTGGGACAGTGATCATGTCGTGATTCTCGACGATGAACTGTATGCCATTGCCCAGGAAATCGTTCGCGGCGATTATCTCGATCGTATCCACATAGGCCTGGATTTCTTCGATGCCAGCATTAACCGTGTGGCTGCCTGGGTCATCGGAACCCGCAATATGCTCAAAGCGCTATTATCGGCTTTACTGGAACCTATTTCCCAGTTACGCACGTTCGAATTAGAAGGCGATTATACCCGCCGTTTAGCGATGCTGGAGGAGCTGAAAACGCTACCATTCGGAGCCGTATGGGAGTATTATTGCTTGCAGCAAAACGTACCGGTCAGTTATGAGTGGCTGAATGAAGTCAAAGATTATGAAAAAACTGTTCTTTTAGAAAGATAAATTGGTGTTTGGTGTTTGGTGTTTGGTGTTTGATTGATTTATGAACGCACGGTGTAAAGCCACTAGATACTCAAGACTCAACACTATTTTTATGCAAAATATTATCGAAACACTTGTCAACATGTCGAATACTTTGGGGGATGAAGCCTATGATTATGCGATATTAGGCGAGGGAAATACATCAGCTAAATTGGACGAACAGCACTTTCTTGTTAAAGCGTCGGGAACACAATTAGGAACAATCGACGCCAACGGATTTGTCAAAGTGCAGTTTTCTCCGATTTTAGAGGCATTAGAGCAGGAGTCGTTAACAGATACAGAGGTGAAGGACGTTTTGCTCGGCTCAACCGTTGATAATGAAGCAAAACGTATGCCATCGGTCGAGACCTTTTTACACGCCATTATTCTGTCTCAGGAAGGAATCGAGTACGTCGGCCATACGCATCCGACAGCTATTAACAGCATTCTTTGCTCGAAAAAAGCGGAAGAAGCGGTGAGCGGCTGTTTATTTCCGGATCAGATTGTCGTATTAGGAACCGATCCGCTTTTTATTCCATACACTGATCCGGGGCTTGTGCTCGCAAAGGCTGTGCAAGTCGGTTTCGCGGATTATATCGCGCATTTTGGCAAAGCGCCGAGAGCGACATACATGCAAAATCATGGATTTATCGCTGCCGGAAAGACAGAAAAAGATGTCGTAAAGATCACACAAATGGCGGTCAAGACAGCGAAAGTTGTTTTGGGAACGTATATGCTGGGCGGACCGAATTTCTTCTCGGATGAGCATGTCAACCGCATTGAAAATCGGCCGGATGAGAAATACCGCAGAACAGTGATTTAATGTTTGTAGTGAGCGTGTTAGCGCTCTTTTAAGCGCTGAAGCGCTCACTACGATCATCTTCGGAGCTTGTTTACCCGAATACCGTTTTCAACGATTGGTGCATCACTTGTACCGGCGCTTCGACGCCTGTCCACATTGTAAAACCAATGGCCCCCTGATAGACCAACATCCCCAGCCCGTCGAGCGTCGCTGCACCACGAGATTCAGCTTCTTGCAGAAACGGCGTACGCGGAGGATTTGGAATCACGTCACAGACCACCATTTCGCTTGTGAGGCTTTCGTAGCTAATATCAGGCTTTGCCTCAATATCGGGAAAGAGACCGATGGAGGTGGCATTGACCAGCACATCAGTTTCTGGTGGAATTTTATAACTGCTATTCCATTCGACAACGGCAGCCGCTGTCTGGGTTTTATCATTCAGCAGGTTCACGAGTTCTTGCCCACGTTCGACGCTTCGGTTGACGATCGTGATATGCGACGTTCCGGCCAGTGCCAGTTCTACCCCAATTGCTCTGGCAGCGCCGCCGGCCCCAAGAATCACGACTCGTTTTCCTGACGGATCGACTTGCGCATCGTCGCGTAACGACCGAAGAAATCCCTTGCCATCCGTGTTTTCGCCGATCAGCCTGTCTCCGTCTCGCCGAACCGTATTCACGGCTCCCATCAAAGCCGCATCAGGAGCCACTTCATCCAGATACTTCAATACCTCGACTTTATGCGGAATGGTCAGGTTGATCCCTTGCATATTCATCGCCCGCAGTCCTTTGAACGCATCTCCCAGATCTTCGGGCAACACCTCGATTGTCAGATAGCGCCAGTTCAGCTCACAGGCTCGAAACGCTGCTTCCTGCATCACAATGGTCGGATTTTCAGCGACCGGATGCCCGAAAACACCAACTAACTCAGCTTTGTAATTCGCTTGTTGTGACATTGTATTTCCTCCTTTGAAGCTACAGGGATTTTTTTAGGGAGGATGAGTTCGTGACGCCTTCACCCTTCTTACATAAATGTCCCTGTAGTTTCTCCTTTTTGCCAGGGGCGGGTGTTGACCCCTGGGTTGCTCCTTTGTGAAACTACTGTTTCGACAACATTCATGTGACGGGTCGATGGAGTCCCTCTTCACGGTGGCCTCCATCTCGTGTCTACCTGCTCGAGGTAGAGGCCGCCACAAAACAGGTGGGCTTCACCACCCGTCAACAACAATTTGCAAAAGCACTACACGATTTTTGTGTAGCTTTGCCACTGCTTTTTTATCGTGTCGGATAAGTGCCCTATGTATGCTATCCTCGTCAACTCCCGGGTAAAAATACTTGATATCTCGCTCACTATACAGTTATCAAGGACACATAAGGTATACTCGATATGGTGTACCTTTATGACCTGTGTGTCATCGTGGTTTATAAAAAATAAATCAAGGAAATTTTTTCTGTGCTCGATTTTTACTACCTCTCAGTACCAATTTCAGAAAAAATCTCTTGCTTTTTTTTCTGTCTTTTAAAGAACCTCTTTTGTAGATACGTGGGGGCATGGGCACAACCTGTCCATACGACAAATACGATGTTTGCACGAAATGTAGGAGAAAAATTATGGGGGATATAATGCGTTTAATTCCCTTCGGTAAAATGCTGAAGTGGATTGTCAATGAGTATACGGAACACCATTCAATTTTTGGCGTTCATGAGTCTCATTTTTTTAGAAAAGAAACGGATCTGACGTTTACGCTGTTGAACGAACAATGCGATACCATCCTCGGCCCTGCTGCAGGCCCACATACGCAAATGACCCAGAATCTGATTGTATCATATCTGGTCGGGGGACGCTTTTTAGAATTAAAAACCACCCAGAAGCTCGATGCTTTGGAATTCGATAAGCCCTGCATCGATGCGCGGGATGAAGGCTATAATACCGAATGGTCGACGGAATTAAGCCTGGGAGGGGCGTTTGACGAATATCTGAAAGCCTGGATCATCCTGCATGTTCTTGAAAGGTTCCTCGGGTTTTCGGCAACAGGTCAGCGGTCATTTGTATTCAATATGAGCATCGGATACGATCTGGAAGGCATCAAAACGCCGAAGATGGACGCATTTATCAATTCAATGATCGATGCGTCAAAACATCGACTTTTTCGGGAGTATCTCAACGAGCTCGACCGGTTGATTCAAGAACCTGGCTTTCTAAAAGGTTCTGAGTTCGAGACGAGTGATCTCTCTGGAGTTGTTTCGGATATTTCGCCGCACATCGCCAATTCTGTTACGCTCTCGACCATGCATGGTTGTCCGCCCGACGAAATCGAAAAAATCTGTCATTATTTGCTGACGGAAAAAAAACTGAATACTTTTGTCAAACTTAATCCGACCTTGTTGGGCTATCCGAAGGTCCGTGAGATTCTCGATCGTCTCGACTACGATTATATCGAGCTGTCGGAAGAAGCTTTTTCTCACGATTTGCGTTATGACGACGCTGTTCCGATGTTGAAACGACTTGTCCAAACAGCGCGAGAGCATGATTGCCAATTTGGCGTTAAGTTGTCGAATACGCTGGGGTCGATCAATACGCTTCATGTGTTGCCGGGCAATGAAATGTATATGTCGGGCCGGGCGCTGTTTCCATTGACAATCAACGTCGCGGCGCTTTTATCGGAAGAATTTAATGGGATGCTTCCGATTTCCTATTCCGGCGGAATCTCTCAGTTCAATGTGAAGGAGGTCGGTAAGATCGGGATCAAGCCGATTACAGTTGCCACCGATCTCTTGAAACCGGGCGGATATGCACGGATGAAAGAGATGGCTCAGGAACTCGAATCGATCGAATGGCCAGCTCTTCGGACGATCGATGTCGCCACGCTTAAACAGGTCGCCGTCGATTCCTTAACGGACTCGCACTATCAGAAGATGTGGCGCGGCACCAATCGGGTGGCGATCGAGCGAGATCTGCCCTTCTTCGATTGTTACGCTGCGCCCTGCACCCTGAGATGTCCGATCCATCAGGATGTACCAGAGTATATCCGCCTGACTGCTGAAGGCCGTTATGATGAGGCCTTAGAATTGATCTACAGCAAAAATCCGCTGCCCCATATCACTAGCTACATTTGCGACCATCAATGTATGACCAAATGTACGCGCCTCGATTATGACGGCGCTGTCCGTATCCGCGATATGAAACTCCTCGCAACCACGAAGGGATGGGATGGGTACATGCAGCGCTACCAGGAGAATATTGAAGATAACGGCATCAACGTCGCAGTGATTGGCGCCGGACCTGCTGGTCTGGCGACCGCCTATTTTTTGAGACTGGGCGGATTCAATGTCACGGTGTTTGAGCGAGCGGCATCTGCGGGCGGTGTCGCGACGAACGTGTTGCCGTCATTCCGCTTGCCGGCAGAAGCGATTCAGCAAGATATCGACTTTATTCAAAGTCATGGGGTGGAATTCCGTTTCGGCGTGTCAGAGGATTTTTCAATTGTTGACTTGAGATCCCAGGGTTTTCAATACATTTTTATCGGTATCGGTGCGCAGATTTCCGGGGACATGGTCCTTTCCGGCAGGAATACCAATGTTCGCCATGCCCTTGATTTTTTGAAAGCCTTCAAACTTGATCCGGAATCCATTCTCCTTGGAAAATCGGTAGCCGTTGTCGGCGGCGGTAATACGGCAATGGACAGCGCCAGAGCCGCTACACGAGTTCCTGGCGTCGAAAAAGTCAGGATTCTGTACCGACGCACGCAGGAACAAATGCCCGCTGACATGGAAGAGTTTGACAATGCCATTGCCGAAGGCGTCGAATTTTTACCCCTCATGCTGCCGGAGCGCTTTGAGCCCTCCAGTGGGTTAATCTGCCGCAAGATGGCACTCGGTGAACCGGATACCAGCGGGCGCCGCCGCCCGGTGCCAACTGATGAAACTATCGATCTCCATGTCGATGCTGTCATCACGGCTATTGGTGAAAAAGTTGACGTGAAGTTGTTACAATCTTGTGGCCTGGAACTTGGAGAGGACGGTTGGGTTGCCGTGAATAAAGAGACCCTGGAAACCTCTATTCCCGGCGTCTTTATTGGCGGCGATACCTATCGAGGTCCCTCGACAGTTGTGGAATCGATGGCCGATGCCAGAACCGCTGCTGAGGCGATTATCAGAAAAGAGCTTCCCGACTGGCAGGGTTTTGACATAAAGGAGCATTTAAAAACGACCGATAAGGCTGAGATAATTCCCCAAATCGTCTCTAGGAAGGCGAAAGTAACGGATGAGCACCCGGTAGAAATCGATGACACGCTGGGAACATTGGAAGCGAGCCGCTGCCTCGAATGTCACGTACTCTGCAATAAATGTGTAGATGTCTGTCCGAACCGGGCCAATGTCGCCATCCGAATCAATAACGACCAATTTAAGGACACGTTCCAGATTCTTCATCTCGACCCTTTGTGCAATGAATGTGGCAACTGTGGCACGTTTTGCCCATATAATGGGAAGCCTTATAAGGACAAGCTCACGTTGTTTGGTCTTCAGGAAGATTTTGAAAACAGTGAAAATTCTGGATTTTTGTTTACTGATGCAAAGGGCAGCGGAACGCTCCGGCTAAATGGCAGCCTGTACGAATTTATGTGCGACGCTCAGGGGAGGTGTACGATTGAGATGGTAGGATATTATACCGATTCTGACCTGCTGAAAAATGTGGCATCAATGATTCAGGCTGTGTGGAAGGATTATAAGTATTTAGTGATGTAAAGAACGACCGGGGGTTGAGTATTAGAAGACATGAAGCAGACGTGATGTTTAGGGACAGAAGTTTTTGGCAGCGCACACGTCTCGTTTGCGAACCCGTAAGCGGGACGCTTGCGCTACATTGACGCTGTCGGAACACATGAAAATTTTACAAAATGTTCTTTTGGTTCAGTTTCAACCTGCTATTGTGCAGGACAATATGGACATCGTTATCGAAGGTAATACGATTGTCAATGTGGGCCAGGATCTTGTATCAGCCTACCCTGATGCTGAAGTGACTGATTTGAGGGGTTCGATGGTCACGCCCGGCATTGTGTGCAGCCACAACCATTTTTATTCTGGCCTGGCGCGTGGTATTATGGCAGCGATTAAACCTTCACACGATTTTGTGTCGATTTTGCAAAATCTGTGGTGGCGGCTCGACCGGGCACTGGATGAAGAAAGCCTGCATGCAAGTGGGATGGTATGTGTGCTCGAAGCGATTAAAGCCGGTACAACCACGGTCATCGATCATCATGCCTCGCCGGGTTTTATCACCGGTTCCCTTCAGGTTTTGAAGGCATGCTACGAACAGGCCGGTTTGCGGGGAATCCTCTGCTACGAAACAACCGACAGAAATGGTAAGGTCGGTATGAAAGAAGGCGTTGAAGAGAATATCGCGTTTGCCAAAAGCGTGGACAAGACCAAAGTTGAAGGTCAACGCTACTTAGTCGAAGCAGCGATCGGCGGCCATGCGCCATTTACACTGGATGACGAAGCCTTTGCCCGGTTGGCGGATGCGGTCAAAACGACCGGTCGCGGATTTCACGTGCATGTTGCCGAAGATCGCTACGATGTTTCGGCTGCACACCATCTTTACGAAAAAGACATTATGTGGCGGCTGGAAGAGGCTGGGCTGTTGAATGAGAAAGCGCTTCTGGCGCATTGCGTTCATCTTAACGAATCGGACATTGAGATCGTTAATGCCCACGATGCCTTTGTGCTGCACAATGCTCGTTCCAACATGAACAACTCGGTTGGGTATGCTGAAAAGCTCTCCTCCTTTAAAAATGTGGCATTAGGCACGGACGGCATTGGCAGCAATATGTTCGAAGAAATGAAAATGGCGTATTTCAAACATAAAGATGCCGGCGGCCCCTATTGGCCAGGAGATTTCCTGGGGTTCCTACACAACGGTAATGTTATCCTCGAACGGTATTTCGGCCATAAATTCGGGCGTATCGAAAAAGGCTATCAGGCAGATTTCACCATCTACGATTATGACGTACCGACCCCCCTTGCCGTAGAAAATATTGCCGGGCATTTCGTCTTTGGCATGTCGTCGAGGGATGTGAAATCCGTCATGGTTGATGGTGAATTTGTTTATGAAAACCGTCAGTTTCCATTCGATGTCACACCGATTTACGAAAAAGCCCGCCATGAGGCAAAAAGCCTCTGGGAGCGCATGGATGCATTGAATTAAAATCTTCCAGGTGGGCCGAGAAACAGGCCCGCCTTACGATTCGCCGCGACCATAGGGCTTATTTCTTTTGAAGCGTTTTTCCCAATTCCTTTAAACGACCGATAAAATCAGGATCTTTACCGGAGTAATTATACATCCAAATATCACCGGTCGTTGCATCAAACACTAGAAAGCCGCCGTTTGTGTAGGCAATTTGAAAATTTTTCGGACTGAAACGAGCTTTTTGGGCAGCCTGTGTCTGCTCTGTCTCAAAAATGAGGTGCAGAGCGATAAAAACAAGACAAAGAGCGATAACGCTCAAGATGATTTTTGTAAACATATCAGGTGTGTGTGTCATTTTTTTCTCCTTCAAAACGACAAGGGTTTCCCATAAGCAAGAATCACCTTCGAAAAAATTTTTGCTTATATGTCATTCCTGTCGTTTCTTGTTGATGACAAGGGCAGTGTACGGCCCCTGAACCGCTCCTTTGAACATAAGCCCTGACAGGGTTTCAAACCCTGTCAGGGGTGAACGCCATTTTCATCATGTCGGGTGAGCGTCCGCTTATGGCAACTTCTATGAAACTACCACACATTCGAAAGTCGTTCTCGTAGTTTTGTTTGATGCTTTCCTGCAAGATCGATGAGACAATATTCCCCCACGATTTCAAGGATGATGCCTGTTCCGAAGGACGTGTAGACCTTATCGCCGGGCTGATAGTGTTTGTTCTTTTTTGAAGAAAATGGCAGCGGCTGGACAGACTTGGGTTTTCTGCGCAGGGTAATTGGACGAGGTGATCCTTTTCCCCCGATTTTTTTCCCTTCTTTCTTATACTCTTCTAACAAACTACTCCAACGAGGAGTGAGGATTGTCTGAAATTCAGGGGGCAGGGCCAAACGCTGCATAGCACGTGTAAAGCCGACATACGCCACGTTAATTTCGTCATGGCCCCCGTTGACTTCAGGCTCAAGCGCATGTTCGAGATTTTCCGCCATGTCGGGGTCTATATAGACCTGATCGTATTCCTGACCTTTGGCGGAATGTATGGTTGAAAGAATCAATCCCTGCGACGTATCCGCGTCTTTTTTCGTCCGTGTTCGTTCCGACAATTCGAAAACGACTCCTGGGAATTCATCGGCATAGCGATCGACAATCTCCAACATGCCCCGGAGCTGAAAATTTTCGGTGTCTTTGGTATATAGTTCCAAATCATCGGCGGTTTTAAAACTGCGAATCAGGTGGTCGCGAATGTTTTCCGTACGCTGTTCTCGCAGCCAGTATACATCGAGAGTTCTCATGAGCAGAGGATAAAGATCTCGTTCAAAACCAAATGGAACACAACACGCCCTGAAATGCATGGCATTTTCGAAAAGAGCAATATTCGAGCGGCTTAACACAGCAATTCGCTGTGTTTCGGATGCTGATGGCAGGTTCTCGTATATCGACACCTGCGATGGTTTTTGCCCGTTGCCGTAAATTCGGAATTGGTGTTCCTGCTTGGCTTCTTGAATAAAGGTTGTGGCAATCCCGGCAATACTTTCGCCGAATCGGAAACTCTGAGATAGCTCGAATTCCTCCTGACAGCGAAGTGTGCGCATGGCGTCGATCGCATAGCGAAAGCTGTAAATCTGCTGGTGTGAATCGCCGACTAATACGATACGCTGACGGCAGGTCTTGAGCGCATCAAGCATGATCGGTGAAAGATCTTGCCCTTCATCGACCAGAATTATATCGTAGTGGGTCAATGCAGTTTGAAAGCGACGGGATTTATGGCAGAGTTTCAAATAAAAATCATGGGGGCAGGGTTTCTTGCCAGTATTCCACTCCGTGGCGATTGTTCTGGCAGCCTGAATCATGCGATATTTGTAGTGTGTGAACAGCTCACGCGCACCTTCGGAAAGCAAGGCGCAAAATGGGCCGACTGCGTCTTCGAGTTTGTCAAAAGGCGCATTCAGAAAGTAGATTAAAAAATCGTGGCAGAGTGTTGCCAGCACCTGTTCGTCGGTCGCAAAGGCGAACAACATATCCGCCGGGCTGAAATAGCCGAGAGTTTCTTTCCATTTATAACCTTCATGCCGGTATGCCAAGGCATGCACGGTTAAGGCGTCAACGTTTCTCGGAAAGCTTTTACGGGCTTCTTCGCGAGCTTTACGATTGAAGACGAGATACAGGATGCGCTTGTCTCGATGTTGTTCGGCAAGCAGACGCAACGTCGTTGTTTTTCCGGTTCCGGCGCGGGCATTAATCCGGATAATATGGCCGGAGGCCTCTAATATCGCTTGTTGTTCTGCTGTAGGGGTCATGACTTCTCGCTGCTTCACAAATATTTAATGTTGATATAGTTGCAGTTTTCGTCGTTTAACACGCCTTTGAGCTGGGTGAACAGGATGTAGTAAAACTTCATGTCGATAATATGGCCTTCGATGGATGGAATCAGAGGCCGCACGTCTTTGAGAATTTCCGGGTGGCTGAAAATGGCCTCAACGACTCCATCGGCAAAGGTGAAGACATTTGTCTTTTTCTCGTACCATAAACGATATTCCTGCCAGCCGATCCGGCCAGCGATAAACTCTTGCTCCCCATCGACTTCGACAAAAAATCCATCGGTTGTATCGCATTCTTCCCAATATTCGAGGCTGCCGAAGTATTTCGGTTTTGCCGTATACGGTTTGCCTTCTTCCATGCAATGGATAGCACAAAGGCCGCATTCGTTACAGCAATCCGCGAAATTTGCGATTTGGAGAAATTTTTTAAGAACAAATTCCCCACCTTCAACTTCTTCGAAATTGTTACCGACAATTCGAAAATTGGTATATGTCAGCTCCATTGGCGGCACATGATAGACGAAATTGGCGTTATTGGGACAAATAGCCACACAACGGCAGCAACTCATGCAATTATGCAAACCGAGTTGCTCTGATAATTTTTTAGGCGTCTTCTTATTTTTAGCATAGGTATAGCGCGGATCTCGAATGGTCGATTCGACCAGGGTCTCCAGATTACGATCGGCTGCTGCCGAAAGAATAGCCTGATATAATTCTTTAAATGTATGAGGAACCAGGAAGCTTTGGCCGAATTTCAGGTTGTACGCTTTGAGTGTTTCAGTGATGATTAACGCATCAGTGGTCAACAGTTCGAGGCTATCGCTGTTTTCTTTGAGCGCTGTAATGACTCGTTGCTGCAGGTTCATAAAGATGTCAAGCTGTGACTGAATCGTTGCGTTTCTCGTCGTATCCGGTAACTGCTGGCCGAGAACATGTACTTCATCACGCAATTTACTGAAAACGCCATGAATCGCTTCTAATTCATGGCCAAATCGTTTCATAATGAAATCTGGAATGTTGATGGCTTCGACCTGCTGCATCTCCTCTGCAAGATTCTGGAGATAGGTTTGAGCCTTGGTATAGCCTGGATATTTCAGCATATCGGTACAGACGGTGACAGGATAAAGGTTCAGACTCACCATGTCGGCAAAATTCTTTTCATCAACTCCGGCGGAAAAGGACATTGGAATTCTTGATTGAATATTGCCGAGCGCTTCTTTGACTTCTCTCAATAACCTCATGGACAGAACATGTAAAGGGTGGCCAGACATATACATCAGATCGTCGCTGAAATACGCTTTGTGGTTGTGGACAGCAAGGGTGTTCGTAAACTTTAGTCCTAACGTCTTCCCAAAGGATGACGCCGTGTGAAACATACTTTGGATGATTTTTACCGCGTCATTGAATTGAATATCCTGTTGAAACGCGCTGCGATCGAGTTTAATGTCTGTATACCCAAGCACATCATGCAGTACATACACTACCTCATCCGCCCCCAATAACGTCGGGTTTAATTTGACAATCACGTTCAGGCGAAGTTCTGTGAGCAGATGGCTGACAATATGATCGATTTCATCTGCCGTGCACCCCCGAAAGGTTGAAAGGGTGACGCTTTCAATGATGTGCGGATCGTAATCGAGGGTTTTTAATTCTGCGTATTCTTTGGGAATGTCTTCACAAAGTTCTTCGATAATCGTTGTTGCATCCTGGAGATTTCGGATATAATCGGTTATGCGCTGCGATTTAATTCCTTTGAAGTCGTATCCAATGCTCAGATCGAAGACGGTCGCGCCATGCAAGCGGGAAAATTCTTCTCCGAAAAGCTCTGTCCTGACAATCATTTGAATCAATATCCAGGCCTTGACGTATTCGCGCAATGATGCGTCTAGTGAGAGTTCCTGAGATCCTGTTACATTAAACCCGATGGTTTCGGTGTCGATGCTTGGGCGAGGCAGGGCGAGGTTCTCATGGCTCTGAACTGTTTTTAATTCGAGAATTCGAGCGCCGGTCAGCCAGGCAAGCAATAAATTCTGCGCTAACTGCGTATGGGGGCCGGCCGCCGGACCAAAAGGCGTTGCTGCGTGCTTGCCCATATAGCTGACGTGAATGCTTTCGCCAGAAGTTCCCATAAAAAAATTTTCTTCCGGCAATCCGAAAATTTTGCTGTGGTGTTTGTACTCCGAAAATACGCGTTTGATGAGATCTTTGAATGGAATCGGTTGAAATACAGTCATGACGAGTGACGAGTTGCGAGTGACGAGTTACGGAGGATAGGTCGTGAGCTGTATCGATCAGTAAACTCGCGACTCATCCTATATACTCGCAACTTGCAGCTCATTTTACATCTCCGGTAATACATAGCCACCAAGCTGTTGATATGATGGGATAAAAAGTAACGCTTCGTCAGGAAATAATGTGACATACAGAGAACTCAAGTTCGAGCCAACTGGAATTGCTGTGACGTCAAATGTCGTTCTGTCGAATCGCAGCACATGAGAGCGGACTGTAATGTCCCTGGGGTTGAGAGGTTTCATGGTTGCCAGAAAATAAATATATTGGAAATTCTCTGTGAGGTATGTTGTGGCAGACCAGGGTGTGTTCTCCAATGTCTTTTTAGGTTCACCTGTGAATTTATCGAGCAGCACTATGGTGTTTTGTCCGGCATCGCTCCCTTGAAAGAGCAGTAAAAATTCAGGAGTACTCGCCTCAAACCGTAACCCCTCTGGATATGTAAACAAGGGAGCGCCATCGGTTGGATCGATGGCTGCTGTTGAGGTATAGACGTAGGTTCTACCAGAAACGGGCTCAATGGCATGGGTTATGGTATGGCCTATAGCCTTCGGAGCCTCCCAAAGCGGGCGGTTTTCATGAACATTCATGAGAAATTCCGTGCCATCTTCAGCATGAAAGAATTGGCGATCGCGTTCAAGAACATAACCGGGATGGATGGTGGCTTCGGATGTTTCCCAAAGCGTTTCTCCGGTATTGCGATCGAGATAGGTCAACGTTACAGCGCTTTCCGAATAGCGTCCCAATAATACCCCCGAATGGAATTCAGTATAATCTATCGTTAATTCGTCGTTGAAACGTCGTGTCCAGATCTGATTACTATCCAAGTCGTATCCTGTGATGCTTGAGCCTTCGTATACCAAAATTAAGTGTGCATCAAAGCTAATATAAGGAAAATCACCTTGAAGAGGAATTTGCCAGAGCACGTCGCCGGATATGGGATCGAGACGCGATAAAGAGGTTGTGAACGATGCGGTCCCTTCTGCGTTGAGATATTGCGTTCCGAGCAATGGGAAAGTTTCGTCCTGCAACGCTGGCAGGAGCGAAAGCTCCGCCGTCTGGTCGTTCACCCATACGGTTTCTCCCGTGTGCATGTCAATGGCGTACACCGCATGAGCGGTTGAAACGATACAGTGCTCACCGCGATTGACATAGGAGATAATTGCGGTGTCGTCATTGCTAAAATGTTTTACCCACTGAGCGTCTAATTCAATGTTCGTCTGATAAGATTCTGGCGTGGACAAAAATGACGACCAGGCAAAGAAGACATCACGATATTGATACGTCTGCCATGCCGCTCCGGCCAAAAGAAGACACAGGAGGCACCAGGCGAGAAAAGCCTTTAACATAGGACGTTTCGTGATCACAAAGGTTCCGGCAAGTCGGTCATGCAAACCTTGCTTGTTCTTTTTGAACAAAACAAACAGATATCCCAGGAACGGAAAGAGAAACAGGCAGGCCACAAGATGATAAGAAAAGCGTACAAGGGCTGTCACCATGTCGGGGGTTCTCCCATATTTATCAATAATTCGCAGGCCGAAGAGTTTCTGACCGAATGTGGCTCCTGATTTTTTCACAGGGAAGATGAGGTAGCATGTGATCGTGATTACAGCAGCAAATTGTGTGACAAGGAAAGGATATGGATTTTCCGCCATATTTGTGAGCAAGATGCGAGTTCCATGCAAGATACCCAAAAAGATGGCAGCGAGAAATGTGGCAATAAGCGCGGCATCGACAAACGAGGCCAGAGAACGGATTCCAAAACCAGCATAGGAAAAACCGTCAGGGAGGTTCGGTGCTGCAACATGAGGAGCCTCTTTGGCAGGCAGGCATTTTGTACAGAAGAAGCGAGCATCAAATTCGGTATAACACGATTCGCATAAGGCGGTTCCGCAGGTCGCACACTTCCTGACCGCAATACGACTCGGATGAAAATAGCAGGTTGACACTGGTGGAGCGTGTCGTGTTCCCTTGTCTTTATGATGTAAAAGCTGTTGCTGTAAGCCCTGTTTCACAGTATATTGCCTGAGAGTGTTCTGGTGACGTAAAAAACCGGCTAACGACAGGGCCGCCGGTTCGCAGGGAGATTCCTTAAGTCTATCGCAAAAGTGTTGAAAACTCTCTTGAACTGACGCATCAGGAAGATGAATAACCTTGAGATGTTGAGGCAGGTGTATGGATAAGGTATGAATATTATCCACGGAAAGGAATGATGATTTCGGAATGAACGCTAAGAATGTGACATAATTCGTTCTACCGGAAGCCTTATGAATATGCGCCATAGCAAAAGTCTTGTGCTGGGGATGGTAACGAACATGCAGAATAATGCCTTGCGCCATGCTGACGTCTTCGAGGTCGATTAATGGCTCGAAGCCCTCCCGTTCGAAAACCGACAGCGCTTTCTGGAAGGATGGCTTGTGGAGGTTCCCCAGCTCAGCAATGTCGATCTCATGAAGTTTTGGGGCGTGGGAATTCATGAGAGCAGAAAGAAACGGCGTTCCGGTCAGCTTTCGGAAACAATAGAGTAGTGAAACAATCGGGATAATCAGAATCCACAACAGCGGATTGGTGCTTCTCAAAGAATGCAACAGTAAGGGGAGCAGGGGGAAGTGTCGCAGATCTGCATATACAATAGCGTCTTTCGGATCTCCGGCTGCTGTTAAATCAGCCTGGCATATCCGGCAATGGTGTCGATCGTCAGTATTATAAATTCCGCATGCGTGACAGTACATACACATGTTAGCCCGAATAGAATCCGGCGATAAGTTGGAACAGCGCAATGATAAGTATGGCCGGATAGAACAACACTTCTAAAAGATGAAAATGCATCGCAACGATTAAAAAGATAAATCCGAATTGTTGAACTTTCCCAAACACCGTAACCGCGCGTTTTGGCAATAACGCCTTCACAATCCATGAGCCGTCCAAAGGAGGGAAAGGTATCAAATTAAACACACCGAGAACAACATTGAGCACCATCCCCGCGCTTAATACGTGTAAAAGGACAAACCAGAACGCTTCGAAGCGGATGTCCGGCATCGCAAGAGGCGAGAATACGTCCCAGGTCGCAGGGACGGCTGTTTCTGGATAAATCCCTTTAAAAATCACAACCGCAACGAGCATGAAATTGAAAAATAGATACGCCAGGGTAAAATTCGCCAGAGGGCCTGCAATCGCGATCATTACCTGGTCTCGGGGATGTTGGCGAACGTTAAGCGGATTGAACGGAACCGGTTTGGCCCAACCGAACAGCATAGAGGATCTCGTCAGGTATAAGGCCAATGGGACAATAAGCGTTCCGACGAGACTGATGTGATTGATCGGGTTTAAAGTAAGTCGTCCCGCGTCTTTGGCAGTCAAATCTCCGCACCAGTAGGCCGCTAATCCATGACACAGCTCATGAATAACCACGGAGAAAAACAAGATGGAGATGCCGAGCCCAATCGTTAGCCATTCTAAAAATTGAGGGTTGTCTTTGACAAACGGGTACAGAAGTCCGCATCCAATCGGGATGAAGAGCCATACAAAAAGAAAACGGTATTTCATCGTGAATACATCAGGTGTTATGGAGTGCAATGGGAAGGAGGATACGTTGCTGATGCGCATCTCCGTTCCTATCATTGTTACAAAATCTTAAGTCATCAGGTAGAAATATGTGAAAAAGCCTTTTCTGTCAGTAAAAAAATAGAGAGATTTACGAATTTACAGTGAAAAGAGAATATTCTGAAACTTATTCCCTTTCTTATTGACATTTCTCTTTCTTTCCTGAATGGGGAATACAGATGGCTGTCATTTGAAAAATTAATAGGTGTTCTCCTCTATCTTTCAGATTGGGCAATACCCACCTTGTCTAGCCCGGAAGGGCAGGAGGTGGGTAAAAGCGTGCAAGAAGTATGTATACTTTATTTAGGATGCCTATATCCACCTTGTAAATCTGTATGGATGTGCTGAATATGATACAAATCGCCCAGTTTTCCCTTTTTTTAGCTGTTGCATGTGCTGTGTACGCTGTTATTGCTTCGATCGTTGCCATTAAAAAGCAAAGTCCCCAGTGGTTGACCAGTTCCGTTCATGCTTTAATCGCGCTTGCCGGGGCAATGAGCTTTGCAGTCTTTCTGCTGGTCTATTTTTTACTTTCCAGAGACTTCCGCCTGGCGTATGTGGCTGGATATGTCGATGTCTCGCTCCATACGCTCTATGTGATTTCGGCCCTATGGGGCGGGCAGGAAGGTTCGCTGCTCTTCTGGAGCTGGACGATGGCTGTATGTGCGGTCGTCTGTCTTCGAAACGTTCAGCGCATTACAATCCTTCAACGTTATGGCATCCGCCGAATCCCGCAGGAATTAAACGGCATCGATGTTTTTTCTCGAGAATTATCCTCGACGGTGTTCGTGTTTGCCATGTTGCTCGGTTTTTTTCTAAGCATTCTGCTTGTTCATGCGAACCCTTTTGTCGTGCTGTTGTCTCCACCTCTTGACGGAAACGGATTGAATCCACTCTTACAAAATCCATATATGGTGATGCATCCACCACTTCTGTTTATCGGATATGCAGGATTCGGAATGGCGTTTGCCCTGGCGTGCTCCGCACTTTGGGTTGGTAAAATTTCTCGTTTGTGGATTGTTTTGATGCGGCGCTGGGTACTTTTCTCCTGGTATTTTTTAGGCATGGGGATTATCCTCGGAGCAAAATGGGCCTATCTTGAATTGGGCTGGGGCGGATATTGGGGATGGGACCCGGTTGAAAATTCATCGCTGCTTCCCTGGTTGATGGGAACAGCCCTACTGCATACCTTGATCTTGCAACAGCGAAAAGGGTCTTTAGTTCGCTGGAATCTGTTTTTGAGTATCATCACGTTTCAGCTTTGTGTCCTCGGAACCTTTATCACAAGAAGTGGTATTTTAGAGTCTGTCCATGCGTATGCCCAATCAGAGACCGGGCCGTATTTCTTGCTCTTTCTTCTTGTCAGCTTGAGTTGCATGGCAGGTTTATTTTTTTACCGGTATCGAGATTTTCGGCATCGCTCTTTTCCAACACCGCTTGTCTCAAAGGAAAATAGTTTTTTCCTGACAAACCAAGTTTTCATGGGACTGAGTTTTGCCGTTTTGTACGGGACGACATTCCCAATCCTTGCCGAGCTGCTTACAGGGCAACGCGTGGTGATTGACGCAACATTTTTCAACAAGGTGAGTATTCCTCTGGGATTGCTGATTTTGGGACTTATCGGGGGGTGTCAGGCATTGTCCTGGAAACAGCATTCTGTCAAGGTGATACAACGGACTTTTCTGGTTCCACTTGTTCTTTCCCTGGTTGTTGTCAGCGTTCTGCGCGTGTTAGGTGTGGCTGATTGGCTGGTGCTGCTGACATGCGGCCTGGGAACACTTGTCGTCATGACGATGCTGCATCAGATCCAACAGTTTTTACGTCCTTTTGCTCTGTTTCATCTTGGGCTCGCTTTTCTTATTGTCGGCATTGCCGTCTCATCGACTTATAAACAGAAACACACCGCCGAACTTTCTCCAGGAGAGTCGTTTTCTTTCGATCGTATCCGATTTCATTATCGTGAAAAACACAGAGAGGAGGGGTTTGAGGTCGGGATCGCATCAGCTAGCATCGACATCTACCGTGATGATACATTTATCGCAACCGTGACACCGGAAAAACGGTTCTACGGCGATCCTGATGCACCTCAAATCACGACCGAAATCGGCCTGTATTCTTCTTTTAAGGAAGATTTTTACGTCATTTTGGATGGGTGGAATGAGCACGAACTGGCATTTTTTACATTTATCATCAATCCGATGATTCGATGGATCTGGATCGGTGGCTTCGGGATGTGCAGTCTTGGGATGCTATTGACTGTTTTTTCGTGGGTACGAACCCGATTTTTCCTTTGACCATATCGAACGAGAATGTTCCATCATCCGCCATTTGACAGGCTCAACACAGACTGGTGAAATTCGTATGATATCGTGAGTGCCTCAGTGCCAACTTACACGAGCCCTTTGATAACCAACTTTTTCCATCCTTCTTGAAGCTTTTGTGCTGCCCGTTTTTCGAACAGGCCGGAAATGTCAACGTGCAGCTCATTCTCAAAAATTTCCCCCTGAACGGTCGTACCGTATCCTTTTGCGGAAAACTGAAAGTCGTTCCATTGGACTGACGAACCGAGGCCATTCTGTTGGACGAGAGAGATGAGGAGTTCTTTAATCGCTTCTTTTGTTTTTTTGTGCCGTTTCCGAATCATTTGCATAGAGGTTCTATCCTTATGGTTCTACAATGACTGCAATTACCTGATCTGCACTTAACGACAGGCGCACTTTCGAAAAATTGCCGTACGGGCTCCACACTTTTAACATCCCGCTGTCAATTGTTGGAAGGGTATCGAGTTGTTCCAGACCGATGTTTTCTAGTGCTGATGCTTCATCAACCGGAGGGAGGAAGAACATCTGCACAGACACGATGGCCTGGCTCTTTTTATCAAATGCGATCGTGACGGCCTGTTCTCGATAGGTGTAATCACGATCGATCGTTTGTTCTCCTTCACTCTCAAGCAGGGGAATTCCGAGGAGTTGTTCGAGCTGCTCGGGAGTCATTGTTACAAGTTGTGCGAGAGAAGGTGATGTGACAGGATCTTCCGATGTTGTCTCGACGGGCTGTGGAGCAGACGTCTGCTTTGTGGTTTTTGGAACTTCAGGGATCGTCTGTTCTGGCATGTTTTTGATGTCTTCCGGTTCCGGTTCCTCTTCGAGATTCGCCGGAATTTTGACTCGTCGGGTGGAGGGCGGCTCCATGTCTCGCAGCATGACGTCGATCATCGTATTTTTCTGCACTTGGGCTTCTTGAAACAGCGAGCGGTTTCCCAGTATGAACCCGAACAGTTGTTGGGCATATCTTTCGGCCCCGGGTTTTTGGATAAGCGTCTGTAAATCTTCCAACGCATCGGGAAGATTCCCTAATTTCACGCGCGCAACCCCTCGACTGAGATAATTCCCTTCTTCATTCGGATTCATTTCGATCGCCGCATTGATTTCTTGAAGCGCGTTTTCATATTCCGCGTTAATGATCAGTAGTTCTCCATACACTCCGCGAAACGTTTGAACCACTCGTTCGTCTTCGGCTGAATATTTCAGCACAAAATCCCGCAATAATTTGGCTTCCTGTAACGATTCACGATAATTTCCGACAGCGGGATACAGCAGCATCAGCTCGCTATGCAGACTAAATGATTGAGGATTGGAAATTTTATCCGGCGTATAATGAGGACTGGCGATTAACTGATCGATAAGCGCTTCCACTGTCGTGGCTCCCTCGTGTTGAGCGAGCTTTTGTTGAACGGCTTGCTCGAATTCAATCCCAATGCCGGGAAAACGGTGGTTTAAATCCTCAACCCATTGCTGTTCCATTGCGATTCCCGGTCCGGCGATCAGCAAGATGAAAAAAAGTGTTTTAAAGAAAATCCGCATACGAAAACATGCCCTCCACAATAATCCGTTTCTATTGATTTCGTAAATGGTGATACAGAATGTGAAACTCAGCCGAAATTACTTCTATTGTACGCAAAAAATTCCCTCTGTCAATAATATTTTTGAGGGATTGTGAAATCGGCTGATTGTTATTGTACGATCCGAGCAGACAAAACTTGACGTTTTTACGTATCATACTTCCATTGTTCAGAATAGAATTCTTCTGAAAGAGTGAGCCTGAAAATTGGGCAACGATCTCTGTTCAATCCAGATTTGACATTGAGACTGTTTAAGTATGTTAAGAGAGGGAACATTATGGAATTACGATCTTGTGGAACATCAGGGCTGGAGCTGTCGGCCTTAGGACTCGGCTGTTGGGCATTTGGCGGTGGTGACTATTGGGGAGAATCGGATCAGGAAAATGTGACGAAATTGATCCATTGTGCTGTCGAGGGAGGAATGAACTACTTTGATACGGCCGAAATGTATAATGACGGTAGAAGTGAAGAATTTTTAGGGAAAGCTATCAAGGGGATCCCTCGCGACCAACTCATGATCGGAACGAAAATTTGGCCTACCTATCTGTATTCCGATACGCTGGTCGAACATTGCGAAGCCTCATTGAAACGCCTGGGAACCGATTATATGGACATTTATATGATTCATTGGCCTATCGGGCCGCGTACGGTTGGCTCTGATGACAAAGAGGCGCAGGGAGGACTTCCGTCGTTGGAAAAGGCCGTCGCCTTACTGCAGAAGCTTCAGCAGCAAGGAAAGGTTCGTCATGTTGGCGTCAGTAATTTTGGTGTATCAAAATTTGATGAAATCCTGGAATATGGCGGAGAATATGCCGTTAATCAGTTGATCTACAACCCTTTGACTCGCGCGGCAGAAATGGAAATTCTTCCCTATTGTCAACAGCATGGCGTAGGAGTGATTGCCTATATGGTCCTGTTACAGTCGCTGCTGACCGATCGATACAGCAGCTTTGACGAGATTCCGGAACAGTATGCGCGTATCCGCCATTTCAGTTCCAAGCGTACCAGCCTGTGCCGGCATGGTGAAGAAGGGGCCGAGGTCGAAACCATGCAAACTCTGACTGACATTCGGACGATTGCTAAAGAGTGCGGCATGAGTACAGCAGCTCTTGCCTTAAAATGGACGGTTGCCAATCCGGCGATTACTTGTACGCTGGTTGGAACTCAGAGCATTTCTCGCCTTGAAATGAACCTGAAAGCTGTTGAAGAACCATTGCCGCCGGATGTTGTTGAGCGGGTAAATGTGGCAACTGCTGCATTGAAAGAAAAATTGGGCCCGAGCCTGGATGTCTTCGAAAGTGTTGAAAATGATAGAACCCGATAAATAAGCGTATCGAGCATGAGAATCAGGAGTACAAAACGTATGTTTTTGCATGAAAAAATGTTGAAGAATGACTCCTCCATACATTTTGTGCTCCTGAAAAAGCTTGACAAAACGTTCCGTCCCGAACCGAAGTTGAACTAATCTTTTTTCTCTCATAACCGCTATGATTATACCATAACGTTCAATTCATTACTTTACAGGTACATACATGGAATTAACTATTCAAGAGATTCAAGAACTCATCCCACATAGATACCCATTCTTATTAGTCGACCGGATTCTCGAATGTGAGGATGATCGCATTGTTGGTTTGAAAAATGTGACAATGAACGAACCCTTTTTTCAAGGACATTTCCCAGGATTACCCGTGATGCCTGGGGTCTTAATGATCGAGGCGATGGCTCAGACAAGCGGCATCTTGTTTCTGCGGAAATTTACTGATGAGAAAAAACGCATGGCCTACTTCGCCGGTATCGATAATGCCAAATTTCGCAGACAAGTTACGCCCGGCGACCAGCTTCGCATGGAATTGGAAGTTGTCCGAATGCGGAAAAGTTCGTATAAAATGCATGGCACGGCCTATGTGGGCGACGAAATCGCGGCTCAGGCTGACCTTTTACTTGTTGTCGAAACGTTGTAAAGAATATAAATAATTGCATTGTACCCTTCCTGCTTTCCTTCTCCCTCCAAGTGTGAGGAGGAAGGAGAACGCCTCGTCGTTTTCCGCTTTTCTTCTTTATGGGAGGGAAAACAAGGGGTGGGGTGTTTATGGTATAATTATGAGTATACACCAGCATGCAGCCATTCATAAAAGTGCTAAAATCGGTAAAAATGTTACAATCGGCCCTTTTGCTGTCATCGGAGAGCATGTCGTTGTTGGAGACGATTGCGAGATCGGTCCACACGTCGTGCTTGACGGCTGGACGGACATCGGAAAAGGCTGCAAATTTTTTGCAGGAGCATCGATCGGCTCGCCGCCGCAGGATTTAAAGTATAATGGGGAAGAAACCCATCTGACCATCGGCGACAACAATGTCTTTCGCGAATACGTGACCGTCAATATCGGGACGGTTGGTGGGGGCGGCGTCACAAAAATCGGCAATAATTGTCTGATGATGGCCTATTCCCACGTGGCTCACGATTGCCTGCTCGGCAACAACATCATCATTGCCAACTGCTCGGCGATTTCCGGACATGTGACCCTTGAAGATCATGTGATTATCGGTGGGCTTTCCGGGCTGCATCAGTTTGTTCGAGTCGGTACGCATGCGATTATCGGCGGATGCAGTGGCGTACCCCAGGATGTGCCGCCCTACATGATGGCGTCCGGCGAGCGCGCCAAAATTTACGGTTTGAACAGCGTCGGCCTCAAACGACATAATGTACCGGAAGAGTCGATCAGAGCCTTGCACAAAGCCCACCGCTTATTATTCCGGTCAAAATTGAGCATCAAGCACGCCTTAATTCGGGTTAAAGAAGAGATTCATACGTGTCCGGAAGTGAAGCACCTTGTAGAATTCATCGAAAGCTCTGAGCGCGGTGTCTGCCATGGCGCATCATGACAGAGGACGATGTGAAGTTGACCAGTTTTTTACGCACTATTACTTGCAGTATTCTTCTCTGTTGTCTTGGGTTCGCGGGTTGCCAGAACGATTCATCGTCACCGACACAACCCGCGATGCGTGAGCGTCTCGTCTATGTCGGTATGGGCGCGAGCGACGCGGTCGGTATCGGAGCCTTCCCGCTTGAGAACGGCTACGTGTACAAGATTCGGGATAGCCTGCAAGCATACGCGGTAACCGTCGAGCTACACAACCTTGGCGTGTCCGGCAAACGCATTGGCTATATCGAAAGCACAGAACTGCCGGCGGCAATTGCCAATCAGCCCGATGTCGTCACCATTTGGGCCGGGCCGAACGATTTGATCGGCGGAGTGAGTGTCGAGACTTTCGAGGCACGCTTGCAAAGCGTTTTTGCCCAACTTCGTCAGCAAACCTCCGCGATTGTTGTGATGGCGAACGTTCCCGATCTGACGACACTGCCTCGTTTTCAGCTTTTTTCAGATTCTGATGTGACTTCAGAACGTGTCTTCGCCTATAATGCCGCTATTGCCAGGCAGACCTCGACCTACGCTATCCCTCTCGTCGATCTCTATGCCGGGGGATATGCCGATAATATCGATTACATCAGCCTTGACGGGTTTCATCCGAGCAACGGGGGCTATGCGAAAATGGCGGAATTATATCTCGAACAGATTATAAAATATTTGTGACATCCGGGTGAGAAAGATTGGGATGTATCTCGGCTGAGCCCATACAGACCCTATTAACTTTTCGAATTGAACAGGACTTTCTTGCAAGGAAATCCGACAGGGGTTTACTCACAGTTGGATTTTTTGTCTAATCGACAATTTCAAAATATTTACTCTGAAAACGAAACGGTTTATATTTTCTTATCGTCTGAGTATCACTCTGAAGACGCGGCTCTTCGCTGTCTCCAACCATTTCGATTGCTTGAATAAGACTCATTTCATAGATGTGTTTCACGACCATATCATTTTCGGCGCTGTGAATCAGCACCTGAACTTTTGTCATTGAAGCAACGGGCATATTAGGATAAAGTTGAAAAGTGACTGGAAGTGGTGGTTTTTACACCGATTTGAGAAGCTGGGGCGTTTCACCGGCTTTTTCGACAAGCAGAACTTCTTCGCGATTGCGATAGGGTTCGATTCGCTAAGGTCACGTGTATTCTGGGGCGCTCAACACCATTTTCATACATCCCCGTTCCTTTTACGTAAGTGGATACGACCGTCACTGACGGTGGAATCTCTTTGAAACGCTCTTCCTCTTTCAGGAAATTGCGAACATGATAACTGATGCCATTGATAAATGGCAATGATCACCATGTATCACAAATGTTTTGCAGCAAGTTTTGCGACCCCCACTAACGAACACTCCTGCCGCAGAGTAAAAGTATAGCCTTTAAAAACAGTGTGTTCTTTGTAGCGTTTTAAGGCTTCATTTGCCCCACCCCCTGTTAAACAAACTGACGTGCATAGTTGGGTATGTTTCTGACACTCAGCCAACGTGACCTCCATTGGCTGCATGACTCCTTTAGCAACAGCGCGGGCCATATCTTCACGGGTTGACGAAAGCGTCAAGCCTGAAAAGACTCCACGCTGCTGGGTCATGCTGAAACGATTACCACTCAGGTGGGGATGAAAAATTTCAGTGCTGTCGGTTTTTTGCAACACCTCCGGCAGATACGTTTCATAAAATGCAGTTTTATCCATTTCCCGGCAGAATTGTTTGCGAAACCACTCCAGTGCAATCCCACCGACAGTAATCGTGAAAATAATCCAGCGATCTCGCAAGACGTGTGTCCGAAGATTGTATTTTGGGCTTGGATACGGCGTCTTTAGCGTGATTGTTAAAATTTCACTGCTTCCGGCGATGTCGAGGATTTCCCCTTCGTTTTTGCTTCCGGCTCCATATGTTGCGCAGGCCGTATCGCCTCCGCCCATAATGACCGGCGTCCCTGGTTTGAGATGCAACGCTGCTGCTGCTGGCTGACTTAATCCGCCGACATGTTGATCGCAATCGACGACTTCCGGTAATGTGTCACGATCAATGCCAAAGGCTTTTGTTATTTCGGGGTTCCAATTGCCGTAAGCCACTGTTTCATAGAGACCAGTCATGGAAGCATTGGTTGGATCCATGAGCCAGCGGTCAACCAGGCGTTTCAGAAGAAAGGTATTCATGTGGCCGAATACGGCGGTATTCTGAAAAATTTCCGGCTCTTTTTCCTGAACCCAAAGGAGGCTTGTCAGAGAAATCCCTCCAGGATACGGCAAATTGCCGGTGATGTTCAAAAATGTCTCCCTGCCCACATGCTTTAAAGCCCTTCTCGCTTGTGAATACGTTCGGCGGTCAAGATGGATGATCGAATTGCGCAGGGCTTTCCCTTCGGCATCCATTGGGGTCAGCGCCGGACAAAAGGTACAGATGGCAATTGCGTCAATTTGTTCGGTATATCCCGAAAACTGTCGGGCCACATCGACAAAGGCCGTCCAGATGTCTTCCGGATCAATCTCGACCCCCATATTATCGACAACACGATAGGCATAATTTCCCTGGGCATATTCAGTGATAGTGAGATCACGATCTATGATCGCTGCCTTTAACGAAGACGTGCCGACATCAACAGCAAAAATCATAATGAGGAATGAGAGTTGAAATGGACTAAAGTGAAAAAGACTTTTAAACGATCGTCACTTTCACTCACTTCAAACTATAGTCATTGTAGTTTATTTGTTATAGACGTATTTCGGTTCTCGTCCGGCAAACACATCCAGAACCGCTTGAACCGCTTGAACCGCTACTTTGCTGACACATTCTTTTGTCAATGCGCCGGCATGGGGCGATACGATGACATTTTCGAGCTGCATGAACGGATGCTCGACGGGCAATGGTTCTTCCTCGAACACATCTAATCCGGCTCCGGCAATCTTTCCGGCTTTCAGTTTGTCGAATAATGCCTTTTCATCAACAACGCTACCGCGAGCGGTATTGACCAGATACGCGGACTCTTTCAACAGGTCAAGGCGTTTCTGAGAGAGCAACCCATCGGTTTCAGGCGTTGACGGAAGATGCACGGTCACAAAATCAGCTTGCGATAGTAATGCTTCAAGCTCACAAAAGGTCACAGGTAATTCCGGATATGGAGAACTCGTGACATATGGGTCATACGCCAAAACCTTCATATCAAAACCGGTTCCCAGGATTTTTGCCGCGTATAAACCGATCCTGCCGAATCCAATCACGCCTAATGTTTTTCCCTGGAGTTCAACCGGCCGGTAGCTGTAGCGGGTTTTCCAGTTTCCTTGACGAACTTCGCGATCGAAATAGGGAAGGGCTTTGGCAAGGGTGAGGAGTAAAGACACAGCATGTTCTGCGACTGATACAGCGTTCATTCCGGGCGTATTACAGACCAGAATGCCTCTCTGGGTTGCGGCCTCGACATCGATATTATCAACCCCGACTCCGGTTCGAGAGATGACTTTCAGACGAGGAGCCGCTTCGATAATGTCACGAGTGATCTCGACGTTGGTCCGCAGAATGATTCCATCAACGTCGGCCGCCATCTGTTTTGCCGTTTCGGCAGAATGATCCGGTAAAACAGCCGTTTCAACCTTCCCGTTAAGTAAGGCCATCCCTTCTGGAGCGATGGCTTTGCTGATCAGGACTTTTTTCATAATAGTCCCTCCTGCTCCAGGGCAGCTTTCAGGGCAGCTTTTTTCTCATCGTTCAGCGCCATCAAGGGCAATCGTGGTTTTCCTCCGGCGTATCCCAGCAGATCCATCGCTGCCTTTACGCCTGCCACACCATGTTTCCCGGCGGCATTACTGCTGAGCTCTCGGACGTACACATCGTATGCAGCGGCTTCTTCGAGTTGGCCGGATTCGTACAATTCCTGAAGTTTGACACACTGATCCGGCAGATAATTCGCCATCGAAACCACGCCGCCGATCGTGCCGAGTTGCAGGCCTTTGAACATTTTATTGATTGTCCCGGGCATGACATAAAAATTCGAACCGTCGGGCACAGCGTTGACATACATGCCGATATCCTCTCCGGACGTGTCTTTCATTCCGGCGATGTTCGGATGGGGAGCTAAACGAGTAATTAAATCTGGGGAGAATACGATGTTAGCGGCAAATTTCGGCGCATTGTACATCATGACCGGAATCGGCGACTCATTGGCAATTTGGGTATAATACGCAAACAGCGCATCGTCTGTCATGGCTTTGGCAAAATAATGAGGACAAAGCACCGTGGCGAAATCAACGCGTTTATCAGCGATCTGTTTGATGAATTCGATCGTCGCATATGCGGATTCGCGCATGACGCCGGCGATGATGGTTTTATCGGCAGGGGTGTATTTCCCGTAGACTTCCATCACTTTGACTGATTCTTTATCGGTCAGGGCGCGGAATTCACCGTTGCTGCCCAGCGGCATATAACCCCGTAATTTGGTTGTGTTGTACATCTCGATATTTTTGATGATGCCATCGTAATCAATCGATTCGTCATCGTTAAAAATCGTCATACACGGTGGGAAGATTCCTGACAGTTTTTTTTGATAATTCGTATCCATAGTAAATTCTCCTTATCCTCCTGGGAATGCGTTTCGGAAGTAAGTATACCCATCATCCGTTGACCCGTCAACTAAACCTTGGATAACACGAGTTGGCGCAAGAGGGCCACTGTAACACATCCCTCAAACGTGACGTCCTGGCTTTGTTTCCCAGAGAGAACTGTTGCGTGTTCTTGTTCAGGATCGCCTAAACATGAAACAACAAGTTCAGCTTCACGATAATCTTCATTTTTCGTATACCCGTTTACCGTCACAAGGCATTTCATGCCTGCTCCCGTCGCTGCCATCAGGCCATTCCGATTGTCTTCTATGACAATGCATTCGGCTGGATCAACCCCGAGTTTTGAGTAGGCTGCATTATAAATTTCCGGATTGGGTTTTTTGTGTGTGACAATATCACCGGCAAGGATATGATCGAACCATCCATGAATGTCCTCACCGAGAAGAGTTCGTACCAGGGTGTTCACCGCTTTTTCATTCGACGTTGAGCAGACAGCTAATTTGAGTTTGGCGTCATGGACTTCCCGGATAAGACGCTTTACCCCTGGTCGCAACCTTATTTGCCCTGTTTCAAGGAGCTCCATAAAGAGTTCTGTTTTTCGTGTATGCAGCGTTTTTATGAGATCGTCGAGATTCGGAAATTGCGCGTCTAAGCCTTCACGGGTGATATAATGGCGCATTCGTTCTTTTCCACCGCCAACGTGTAATAACTCACCATAAGTTTGAACATTCCACTCTATATTCAGATCAAATTCCTGGAATGTCCGATTAAACGCAACGCGGTGTCCATCTCTTTCCGTATCAGCCAAGACACCGTCCTGATCAAAAATAACTGCCTTTAACATTGTAATTGTCCCCTTTTTCTTAGGCGATTTCCAGAAAAGACTCTCCCCCGTCCTGCTCGCCTTTTTGCTCGTCTTCTGTGTTGTGGAATTCGTCATAGAACCCTGCTATGCAACGTGTTCCACACCCTTGAGGGCGCCCAAAAATTCGGCGAGGGGGAGAGTTTTTCCTTCTAATCGCCTTAAACATCCACTTGAATGATTGTATAGGAAACTGTCTGGTGATAAGAGTAACGCCGGTTTCCGTATTGCTTATGCCTTTCCTGCTGATCCAAATTTATCGATAAACGTTTCCGTCATATCCTGAACGTAATCTCGCATATATGTTAAAATTTTTACCGGTTCATAGATATCGGGATTGGTCTGAAAATACTCCGCAAGCGAATCTTTAAATGCATGTTTGAGTTGAGTCGAGATATTGACTTTCGCTCCACCTAACCGAATAACTTTTTGAAATACGTCGTCTGACAATCCGGTGCCTCCGTGAATAGCAATAGGGACATTGATGGCAGAGGCTATTTTTTTTAGAAGATCGAATGCGATTTTAGGCTCGCCTTTGTAAACCCCATGGGCCGTGCCTATCGCAGGAGCAAACAGATCGACTCCTGTGGCTTCGACATAGTCAATAGCCTGTTCATAATCTGCCAGATGCGCATCCTGCTCCTTCACATGAATATCGTCTTCTACGCCAACAATGGCGCCTAATTCTCCCTCTACCGTGACATTATGAAGGCTGGCCATCTTAACAGCTTCTTTTGTCATCCGAACATTTTCTTCGAATGGAAAGCTTGAAGCGTCAATCATCACCGATGACCATCCTGCGTCGATGCAGTGCCGGATGACATCCAGGTCTTTACAGTGGTCAAGATGCAACGCGACCGGTACTGATGACTTTTCAGCAAGAGTCTTAACTGTTGTTGCGAGAGGGATATATCCATAGAGGTTGACTGTCTTTACTGAGGTTTGAATAATCACCGGAGACTGTTTCTCCTCTGATGCTCTTATGACTGCCTCAGTGGTCATTGGATCAACAATATTAAAAGCCCCTATGGCATATTTCTCTTGTGTGGCCTGTGAAAGCATTTCACGCAAATTAACATAACTCATTATGATTCTCCTTGTCTTACTAAGTAACAGTTCGTAGGTCAGATCATCTTATGTTTGATAACAAGACGCCTCATTCAGATGGTTTTGTCAATGAAATTATTCCTGCTTTTTAAGAAGTGTATCGAATGTTGTGCCTTCTGGAACGTAATTACCATTGCACTAAAAGAAAGCAGGACAGTGAAACGGTATAGGCGGATTGGAGGACAAGGAATCACTCAAAAACGATTCCTTGTTTGTTAGTTTTGGTACAATGAAGAGTCTACATTTCCGTTCTTAGGTGGCTATGAACCGATTCATGCTCAAGGGATTTCCAGAACATATTCTCCTTGCCTTGCTGATCGTTTTGCTCGTCTTCTATGTGGCAGAAACCATCACAGAGCCCTGTTCCGCACCTTGACGACACATAAAAATCCGGCGCAATCCAGACACAACCTCCTTCCAACCTGACACTTACGTATGTTGTTGTTTGGCGTATTCATAGATACGTTGAATCTTCGGTTCAGAACGTCCTCCTGGAGTATATTCGGCAGCCATCCAGATCGTGACGAGGGTTTTTGCCAACTCCGATCCGGTCACCTGAGAACCGATCGTCATGATGTTGACATTATTGCTTTTAATCGAGCGCTCAGTCGAGTAGGCGTCCGAACAAAGCGCAGCATACGCTCCAGGCACTTTATTGGCCGCAAGGCAGACTCCGATTCCGGTGCCACAGACCAAAATGCCACGGTCATATTTGCCGGCGGCAACAGCCTCGGCGACCTCGATCGCCACGTTTGCATACACGGTGTCTTCGCTGCCGAAATCTTCGCACTCATGCCCGAGTTCTGCCAGATGGTCCATTATAATATTTTTCAAGCCTGCTGCATTCGGATCGCAGCCGATTGCTACCTTTTTCATGATTTTTTCTCCTTTAAATAAACCTGACAGATCTCAAAGATCTTTCAGGTTTGAGACCCTTTTTATCATTTCTGATGAGTACTTACGTATCATATTCCTATCACAGTAAGATAGAATTTCGGTATTTCTGCATACTTGACAGATCGTATGATCTTTATATGTCTTTGCTTGTCAAGATTTTTTTAATGAATAACGCCAGGGGGAAGGATCGTGTGACCTTACCTCCGAATAATTGTGCCCCTGTGGTTGTGAATTGTCAATGTTTATCCCGGCATATTTCGCTCAGGATAGCGAAATGTTTAGCGTCGAAAAAAGGAAGAGGCCTTGAGAACTGCCTCTACCTGTGTCGAGGCGTTTCATCCCGGAGGCTGTTGCCGACAGAGCGTATGCTGCAAGCTCATGTCAGAAGTACATTGACATTATCAATCCTGGTGAGCATTCCTTTCATGTGATTTCGCATAGCGTTCGCTGCAGTATCGGGTTGTTGTTCTGTTATTGCTTCGATAATTGCCTTGTGCTCATCGACCACGACGGCTATGCCAAAGTGGCGAATTGCCAGCTGACGGCTGAGATGTAGATAGCGCATAATCGAACGGATGATGATTCCGAAAAGCGGATTATCGGAGGCCTCGATCAGAACTCTATGAAATTCTTTATCGGCAGTGGACATCATTTCAACATTGGCGGTATATGACAGCATCTTTTGCAACGATTCCTCCAGGCGGGCAATATGCTCATCGCTGCGTCGCCGTGCCGCTAGTCTGGCAACTTCGATTTCAATCGGCGTACGGAGCTCCATAAGCTGCTCCAATGAAAAAGGATTTGTACTCAGATAGGTCCCGAGAGCTTCTTCGGGAATGTCGATTTTGGGAACACAGGCGACCGTACCGTATCCCTGACGCACTATCAACAGGCCTTTGGATGCCAGGACTCGGATAGCTTCACGAAGAATACTGCGGCTTACTCCGAACATTTCGCAGAGTTTGGGTTCCGGGGGTAAAAGTTCCCCATCTGACAAGTTTCCATTTATGATAGAATTTGTGATTTTATCAACAACAAGATCGGCTCGCGAGAGTGATTTGATCCGTGAAAAATGTTCCATTGTGTGTGGTTGTCTATACTTATGTCCTGTGCGTAACTCCTGCCCTGTTCACCGAGTGCCGACGAGGCTGTTGGGCATTTACAAACCCGTCAGTTTAAGCTTGACAGAGCAGTCGTCGTTTCGTAAAATATCTTGTTACCTCAAATACAGCATATGATTCTATCATAATATTGTCAAGGATTATGTAGACCCAGGTAAAAGAGATTTGTACAAGTCGCAGGGGGGCGTGAACGGTGTAGAGACACGCCGTAACACATCAGAGACCAGTTCGGCGTGTCTCCGTGTCGTCCTTTCCGTGTGTTCTGTGTGTTCCGTGCTCTGTCCCTAACCTTTTTCTCTCACAGTGCCACAGAGAGGCACAGATGAAGAATATAAAGAGTCGGTGAAAAGTCCTTTTTTACGCCTTTGTGTGCTCTGTGATTTCTGTGAGAACTTGAAAACGTCAGGAACTAAGTTGTTCTGTGATACTACAATATGTTAGGAACTGAGGCCGGACAGTATCAGATGGTGCGTACCGCCACGCGATTCAGGATTTGCCAAATGTGTTCGACCCAGGCAAGATGCTCGGCTTTCATCAGGCAGGAACGCAGACAGCTTATCTGCTCCTCGTCCCAATCGATGTCCCAGGAATCTTCAAACATCGTTTTGGGGAAACTTGCGACAGCAAGATGCAGATTTTCAGCGGCAGCAGCTTCAAAAAAGGCTTTTGAACGCTGAGAAATTTCACTGGCGCTTTTGCCCTGCGGAGCCCAGATCACAATATCAAGTTCCGGAGGAAGGGCGGTCAGAAAGCGTGTATCTTCCTGGAAATGGTGGAAGAGATCGAGGGCGGCTTTTCTACCCTTCTCCAGGCCCTGTGAAAATGTTTCGCCTTTTCGCATGGGAAATAGCTTTTGGGTGGCCCATAAGGCAACGGCTGAGGCTCCGGCTCGTGAGCATTCCAGGCTGATTTCTCCTAAATGCAATTCCGCCGAGCTAAAGTAGGTATACGGTGAATCATGTTTGTAGAACTTCCCGACGGAAGGATCTTTAAAGAGTACACAACCGCAGCCATATGGCTGTAAGCCGTGCTTATGAGGATCGATCACGATTGAATCGGCATCGGTAATGCGATCGAATGCGGTCCGCGCCTCAGAAGCTAAATTATTCGCCAGAAAGAAGTAACCGCCATACGCCGCGTCAACATGAAGATGAAAGTTGTATCGTTTTTTCAGATCCAAAATGTCAGGCAGCGGATCAACCGAGCCGGTCGCCGTTGAGCCTAAGGTTGCCACAACGGTCCCGACGCCGCCCTGTTTTAAAACATCTTCCAGGGCATTCAGATCCATTTTCGCTCTGGTGTCGCAGGGAATGGCTTGAAAAGGAATATGCAGCACTTCCGTGAGACGATTATGGGTATAATGGGCTTGTTGCGACGCAACGACTTTTTTGCCCGGATACAGACGTCCTGCCACCCATAAGGCCTCCATGTTGGCCATCGTGCCACCACCGCATAAGTGGCCTAGATGTGCATCCCAGCCGAACATTGCTGCGATATTGGCCACCGCTTCTTTTTCCATAGCAGAACTGGCGCGGCCGCCATCCAGGGCGTGGTTGTTCGGATTGAGCCAGAGGGACAGCATATATGCCAGGCGGGCGACAGGATGTGGCGGCTTCAACATCTGGCCGGCGTACAGCGGGTGTTGATAGGGATAATTGTCCCGCATACGTTCCGCAGTTTCGAGCAAGATGGCTCGCAGGGCGTTTGTATCGACATCATGGTCTATTTCGGGAAGATCGTTAAAACCATCCTCTAATTTTTCCAGTGCTTCTTGTAAAATCGATAGGCTTACTTTTTCGAAATTCATGCCTCTCCTTTGAAAAGAACTCTGACAGGGTTTTCAACCCTGCCAGAGTTGAACTCCATTGTTATCATGCCGGGTGAGTGCCCAGTTCATGATAACTTCTTTCTTCGTGCTACGAGTAATAGGCAAGTGCCTGGACAATATGTCATCACATATTTTTCATCAAAAATTCATAAGGCTGATGGAACGACAGAAGTTCAACAGGTCATGTTTGAGCCTGAAACCGTTCGTATTGACCCTGATGTCCAGTCGGTAAATCGCGCGTTGCGTTCATTTTTTTCGATCATGGAGTACATTCCTGAAACCACAAAGAAGAAACGCCGAATCGGAACGAAAAACAAGGCGTCGTCGCCACAGTAAGAATGATGGTGGGCTTTTGCTTCGCAGCCTATCCTACAAAACTGGAACTGGTCTGAATGCTGACATCTCAAATGTGTACCGAATTCGTTACCTCTGATTCAGCGAGACAGGCTTCGGAGTTCGGAGCTTAGTTACACCGCCAGCCGATGTCGTCGCCCGCACATGTCGCTGGCGGTGACAAGTTCCGGGCAGCCTTTGCGGAAGGCGCGCCACGCGGCGTGCAGGGCGTGCTGCTGGCGCTTTAGCCCGCTGGAGTCCACCTGTCTTTTGGTGGCCTCCACCTGGGTGATCTCGGGATGGAGGCCACAGTCATTGTAATTCTTGTATGCTTCCCTGAAATGTCTGGCCGTGTACAACGATAGTATAGCGAGGAATGTTTCGTATTGTATTGTTCATGATTTGGATTAAATCTGCCAATTGCGCTTCCTGCTCGCGATAAAGCTGTTGAGCGTCCTCTATGGAAATCTGCTCGAATCGGAGCGTATCCCCAGGCTTTTTTTGAGCCACAGAAGGTATATCGACGGAAATCACGTTGGCAATCTTTGTGTAGCCTCCGGTTGTCTGGCGATCGGCAAGCATGATAATCGGTTGTCCGTGAGATGGAACCTGAATTGCCCCGAGGGCGATCCCGTCGGAGATAATGTCGGCGCTATCTGCATGTTCAATTTGGGGGCCTTCGAGCCGGTATCCCATACGATCGGCTTGAGGGCTGACGATATATTCGGCGGAAAAGAAGGTGTTGAGTCCTTCTTGGGTAAAGGCATCATCTTGTGGGCCGAGGATAACCCGAATCGTATCGTGATAATCTGGCAGTTTGTCTTTTGGAAGGGTAAACCCTGGCAGAGCAGGTGATGAAAGAGGTTTTGACGCCAGCCTATCTCCGGCTTGTAAGGCCCGCCCCTGGTATCCGCCTAAGGTTCCCCGCAAATAGGTCGACGCGCTCCCCATGACGAGCAGCACATCAAACCCTCCGGCAACTGCAAAATAAGCACGGCAGCCCGAAGACGTTCCGCCAAACGTAAGCCGATCGCC